>Ga0116227_10005484_pt1 | contig 26674 bp, 14 predicted proteins | sample S1TSphgellanicum_FD_89693 | JGI IMG/M metagenome (GOLD analysis project Ga0116227, IMG submission 89693) | Host-associated microbial communities from peat moss isolated from Minnesota, USA - S1T2_Fb - Sphagnum magellanicum MG | ecosystem: Host-associated > Plants > Peat moss > Unclassified...
TAAAAACTTATGAGATTTTATACCATGGCTCCTTTTAGATTAGCTTTCAAAAATGCAATGCATGTTAGATTAGGATGTTATGTGTAGATGTTGGACACAACGCATTAGATTTTTAGTGAATTCCATTACTTACCTTGAACCGCCTTACGTGTTAGATTATAACTACATAATAGTTCCACTTCCAACCGGGTTTTTTGTGAATGCATATCTTAATAGTGAAGGTGTGCAAGAATTCCTCACAAGGATCTTGACATTGAACACAAAAACAAGAAATGTTTCTGAATTCCACCAATGTTGGATCTCGACTTGTGATAAATTTGATTTAGTGAGTCTTTCGACTCCCTATTATAGTTGAACAATGAAATGGGCTACTTCTATCAACATCACCCACATTTACTTCCCAAAAAATCTTGTTCACAATTCTGTTTACATTTGGGTGAGCTGCATGGAACTTATTGGATTCTAATTGCAAGAAAGTAACTACTTCTTTGGCATTTTGAATCTTCAACCCTTGAGGTTTTAGTTGCTCCTTGTGAAGCTCCCTTTTTAGCAAAGCGCTTGCACCATCTACTTTGCCTTTGCCATGCTCGGTGGTGAAATAACTCCAAATAATTTGACATCCAAATGGAAGTTGTTCACTAACAGTGAGCTTGTGATACCTCTTTAGGAAGTACCAAGCTTTAGCACTCTTGAATTGACTTGCACAACCATCATTCCAAACAACATGTTGCCTAGGTTGACACCCAATGGACGTTAAGAACTACTAATGCAACCTAAAAGCATGTTGGACAAACAATGTATCATGTTCTTTTTCATCATATACGTACATAGTAGTGAACCTCCTTGAAACTTTTGGATGTGTCTATAGTTGGGTCATAGTCAAGCTCGTGTTTATAGCTAATGTGAATTAGGATTGTGATTTGAAATGAGAACCAATGCATATCTTGGATCTCGTTTTGGACCTTCATGGCATAATTTTTAAAGAAATCTATACATGAAACTATGGTGCCTTTTGGTATGTGTTTAAAAAATCCCTTGAATTCTTTTTCTTGCCAATGAGCTATGAAATTATGCACCACAAACTTTGAAAGATGAGGCTTCAAATAATCAATCAATTGAACATGCCTTATACCATTGTACATAACCTTCCTTACCTTTTTGTCTCCACCATCTATAGTCCTACCCACCACTTTATGGCCATTGCTACACCGTTGTGTTTTGTTGTTGGAATGCAACTCCCCTAGACAAACCTCTAGTAATTGGAGACCACACCTATTGTAGTCACCCATAATGCATTCCCTTTGATGAAATTCATCATTTTCAACTTTGGGACGTAATACTAAGCTCCATAATTAATGAGGACAAAGTGTTGTATGTCTTAAGGTGGGTAGCACAATTCAAGTGACTTGATGTATTATTTAATTCAGATCTACAAACATTCTCACAAGAATAAACACACTGATTGTGAACAACATTTCCTACTACCTGCATAATGTTGAAGCCAAGTCTGAGCTCATTGAGTTTAGTATGGTACCGACAAGTACAAGTATTCCATTCCTTTAGCCTTTTAACAAACCATGGTTTCAAGCTTTGAAACTTTGAAAGCATCACCAAGATTTCTAGATGTTTCAATTTGAATGTCATAAAGAACTTTAAATGCCAACCAAAAACACAAGTGTAAGTATGTATGCCACATAAAAAATTAGTGTTCGACATTTAAACTTGAGCTTATCAAAACAACCATTGAATATGTTAGATCTTATTTACTCATTGCCCATGAAATTTGTTAACCTTTAAACATAGTCAAGTATGTGCAAATTGGTTAGGCTTGGTCCCTGTACAACAATTGGTCACATGATCTTCAATAGTTCATGAAACAACTTCACAATGAGTTTGAAATAGATGAAGTTACAAGAACATTAGTTAGGTACTTGGTCATTTAACGTGGTTGAATTGTATTTTACTAAGGATGAACAGAAAGCACCCAAAGAAAATTGACTAAAAAATTAAGAAAACAAAACTGAGTGTGCGAAGTATGGTCCTTACAAAGGAGTTGTTGTACTTGTTTAGGTCAATCAATAAGCAACAATTACAAAGTTGGTAAGGTCTAGGTCCTTGTAAAGCACTTGGCAAGGTTAATCACCTGAAATTAACCCAAAATAGTTGGCCTACTTGATTGAAAGGTCCTTCCAATGCAAACATTGCATTTTTTAGGGATTACCATAAACTTGCTATGATGAAAAAAATTGAAGGACTTGCAAACACATGTAATCTAATGAACATAATCATTGCACTTTTTTTAGAACCACTAAATTTATGTTCATGACAAAGCACCTTAAATAACCAAAGCCTAAACCCAATAGGCACCACATTGATTTTAATAACATATTGGTTAAGCAAAAACTTAGCCTCCAAAACAACAATGCATAAGAGAAAAATCTATAAGAAAATTGGTAATGTCCAAGTCCTTATTTAAGGCAACTAGTTACAAGGTCATATTCGATAGGTTCAATTACAACAATTTAACAAATGGTACTTGATCAAAATAATTTCAATGCAAACCTTGCATTTTTTAGGATTGATCACAAACACCAATGACAATGCAAATTCACTAAAAGATATTTAATCCAATGAATAAACCCATTTAGCTCTTTTCAATATATATCCCTATCCATTTGTATTAATTAAAGTAAAATTTGACCTTCAATTATAACAAAAAAAATTGGTATGTAAGATCAAGTTCCTTTGAATGCAAAAATTTCATTTTGAGGGATGATCATAAAACACCCATGACAAAGCAAATTCACTAAAAATCCTAAATTTAATGAATGAACCCACTTAGCTCTTTTCAATATTGTTGGATCCATCCATTTGTGTTGATGACTTCAAGCACCTTAAACAAAAAAGTTGTAGATCAAAAACCCACTTATGAAAACAAAGTGATGAATTTGAACATACATTGCTTGCAAATTGCTTGTTGCATCTATTTGGGTCTGTAATCAAGTTTGAAGTAAATCAAGCTAAATAGAAACTTGGTAGTGCATGAGAAAAAAAATAAAGAATAATTGATAAGGATCAAGCCCTTGTATAAGGGACTTGGTAAGGTCATTGACCTTCAATTATACCAAAGAGATTAATATAATTGACCAAGGTTTTCTCAATGTAAAAATTGCATTTTTCAGGGCTAGTCATAAAACACCCATGATGAAGCAAACTCATTGAAACATACAAAATCCCAATGAACATGAACCCATTTAGCTTTTAATTTCCATACTGTTGTCCATTTCTCTTGATGATTTCAAGCACCTAAACAAAAAAGCTGCAAACCAAAAACCAACTTGTAAGAACATCGAAACATGATTAATGTAATATACTTTCAAATAAGTTACATTTGATTGGGTTGCAATCAAGTTTAAAGACTTGATGCTATCATAAAACATCATGAAAGCAAATTCACTGTAACATATTACATCCAAATGAACATGAACCCATTTAAATCTTTTCCATATTGTTGTATTTGTGTTCATGACTTCAAGGACCTTCAACAAAAGAGCTATGCAAAGTAGAAACCAACTTATTCAAATACAACAAAAAGAATTGGTATTTGATCAAGGTCTAGGCTTCAATGTGGAAATTGCATTTTTCAAGGATGGTCATAAAACACCTAGATGATGCAGCAAATTCAATGAAACATACATAATCCAATGAATGAACAACCCATTTAGCTTTTTTCAATATTGCTAGACTAATGATCCATTTGTGTTGATGATTTTAACTTAAATGAAAATACTACAAATCAAAAACCAACTTATAAAAACAAAGTGGTTAATTTGAAAATAGATTCCTTGCTACATTTGCTTGAGTTTATAATTAATATTAAATTTAATTTAACTCATTTGAACAAAACTTGGTAGTGTGTGCAAAAAAAGAAAAGAAAAGTTATTAAGGTCTAAGTTCTTGTATAAGGCACTTGGTAAGATCATTGACCTTGAATTACAACAAAATAGTTGGTACAAGTGATCAAGGTCTTTTCAATGCAAACATTTCATTTTCTAGAGACATGATCATGAATCACCCAAAGTAAGTTGATTCAAAGACTAAAATCAAAGAATAGAACAACTTAGCTTTTAAGTTGCTGGATTTTTGAAGGTGCACTTGAAAAATCTCGAATAATCAATCAAGCACCCACATGTATCAAAACAAAACCACATAAGATGGTGCATTTTTAGGCCACAATACATCCAAAGCTTGAAATTACTTATGAATTACAAAGTTCAATTTAAAACAAGATCATTTATATCCTAGTTGTTCCTTTCAAAAGGGTTATTGCATCTTATTAGGGATAATAAAAAAACCATTGGAAAATAATTTGACTCAATCACCCAATTGAAATAAGAAAACCACTTAACTTTGCATAGTTGTTAGATTATTGAGTGTTGCCAAATCACCTATTTAGTAATCATTCAAAAACACACAAGTGTAGAAATAAACCACTTGGTCTTTTTAAAGTAGAATGGAAGCATCTAAAACAATGATCATAACCTTTCATTACTAGAATCCCTATTTTTTTTTTTGACTAGAAATTTTGGTAAAAAAAGACCCATTTTGGACAAGTGTAAAAAAAACCTCCTAGTCATTTTGGACAAGTTGTTTTGAACATGTCCATTGTGACTGTGCCATGTACGTTTTGACCAAGCCTAAGTTGGCATTTTTGACTAGTCATTTTCACTAGTATTTTTGATTAGTCAATATAACAATCAAATGATTTTTTGACTGGTCAAATACCATTTTGACTAGGCAAAGCCATGTGGCATTTAAACAGTGGCCACCCAGATTAAACCACATGGCATCTAAACATGAGCCATCTAGGTAATGCGACGTGGCATTTAAACATTGGCCATTAGGTTATGCCACATGGCATTTAAACATTGGCCACTAGGCTATGCCATGATAGAACTTAAATAACCTAGGTTAAACCTAAAATTAGATACCTACTCCTAAGGTCCTTATATCTAAGAACATACAATCTAAACTCCTAGGCCTAGGTTTAAAAACCTATAACTAGCAACTACGTGTAAAAGCCTAAAGTAAACTAGGGTAACCTTTACTAGGTTAAATGTACACCACCTAAATTAAGCCTACACCTAAATGACCTAGGTAGGAAAATCCTATTTCATTTTGAATTTGGCCTTTAAGGTTGAACGTTTTCAATTGGCTCATCCTAAGTGGGCTTCCTTTTAAAAATATTTCTTATGTCTTAAATGCTTATGGTGCAACTATTTATATTGTTCATCATTTGAAAAAGGACGACAAATAATAAGGGACAAATTTTTGGGAGGGAGAAACATTTTCATGTCCACATAACACTAGAGCTTTTTAGTTTACACAACATTATTCCTAAATAACTATGTAAGATACATAAATTAAGTAAATAAATAAATAAAGAGGTAGGTAAATATGTATGTTAATTAAGTTAAAATAAAAATTAGTAATAGTTAATGTCTAATTATTTAGTTATAATTAAAAATTACAACCAAATTATAACTAATCCTTACAAATTTGACCTAATTCATTATATATTATCAACAATGTATTTGTAATAATTAATATTTAACTATTTAAATACACATTATTAGTGTATTTAAGGTAAATAACTAGTTAACCAACTAATAATTTATCATACGTATATAAATGGCTTACCTTAGCCTATATAACTAAGTTGCCTATAGGTTAAAATATAGGTAAATAGGTTGACTATAGGTAGGCTATGTATAAATAAATACACCTACATATAATTTAATTGTATTTAGGTTATTTACTCACATATTTACATTACATAAATCAAATAGGTGGCTCATTTAACCTAGGAAAAATTAATTATGGTAAAATTACTAATTGGTAAAATAATGTTTAAACCAACCATAACTAAAGTAATTATGGAAAAATAACCATGACTAAATTAATTATGCTGAAACTAACCATGAATAAAATAAATAAAGCCAAGTAAACCAATGAATAAATATAGTTAAACTAATCGTAAGTAAAGTAAATATGGCCAAACAACTAATGAATAAATATTTTATGACTAAACTAAAAATGATTGAACTAACCATGAATAAAATAAATATGCCCAAACTAGCTAAAGAATAAATAATTTATGGTTAAACTAACCATAAATAAAATTAATATGGCTAGACTAACCAATGCAAAAATATTTTATAGCTAAACCAATTACACATAAATTAATTATGGTTAAAATATAGATGAATGAAATAATTATGGCTAAAATATTTATGGCAAAATTAACTATGGCTAAACTACAAATGGTTAAACTAACTATGAGTAAATAAATTTGGCTAAATTAATTAGTGAATAAATATTTTATGGCTAAAATAGAGATGAACGAGATCATATTGGCTAAAATCAAAATGGTTAAAATATTTATGGCAAAATTAAATATGGCTAAACTAGAAAAGGTTAAATTAACCATGAATAAATAAATTTGGCTAAAATAATTAATGAATAAATATTTTATGGAAAAACCAATTATGTAAAAATTAATTATGATTAAAATAAACATGAATGATATAATTATGGTTAAAATAATATGAATGAAATAATTATGGTTAAAATCAAACTTAAAATATTTATGGCAAAATTAAACATGGTTGAACTAGAAATGGTTAAACTAATCATGAATAAATAAATTTGGCTAAACTAACCACTAATAAAGTTAACATGATTAAACTAATTAATGAATAAGTATTTTATGGCAAAACCAATTATGCAAAAATTAGTTATGGTTAAAATAATATGAATGAAATAATTATGACTAAAATCCAAGTTAAAATATTTATGGAAACATTAAACATGGCTGAATTTGAAATGGTTAAACCAACCATGAATAAATAAATTTGGCTAAACTAACTACTAATAAAGTTAATATGGCTAAAATAATTAATGAATAAATATTTTGTGGAAAAACCAATTATGCAAAAATTAACTATGACTAAAATAAACATGAATGAAATAATTATAACTAAAATCAAAATGATTAAAATGAATATGGAAAAATTAAACATGCCTAAACTAGAAATAGTTAAACTAACCATGAGTAAATAAATTTAGCTAAACTAACCACTAATAAAGTTAATATGATTAAATTAATTAATAAAAAAATATTTTATGGCAAAACCAATTCTACAAAAATTAATTATGACCACAATAAACATGAATGAAATAATTATGGCTAAAATAAAAATGGTTAAAATAATTATGGCAAAACCAACCATGGTTAAACTATTAACCATGAGTAAAATGAATTTGACTAAAATAAACGTGAGTGAAATAATTATGGCTAAAATAAAAGTGTTAAAAATAATTATGGCGAAACTAACCATGGCTAAATATACAATAGTTTTAAATAATTATGGGTCTATTGATTATGGTTAAATTTATTAGGGTAAAATAATAATATGTTTAAAATAAATATAGTTAATTTAGTTATGTTTATAGTAACCATGCATCAACCCTTTTAGAAAATAAGCAATAAACATGGCTAAGGTCCTTGCAACATTGCAAGTGGATCTATGAGCCTGTTTCATAGTAATACTCTTCATTAAAATGGAAAGGGCACTCTAGATGCGTTCCATAAGAGTTGTCTTTTCAATTCTTTAACATGATTATTTTTCAACAAGCAATTAAGCTTGTCAAAGCCTATGATTGTGTTATCAAAGATGCTTGTATTTTCATTTTTTAATTTTTGAGCCAAAATGTAAGATCTTCCTCATCTTCAGTATCACCCAACTATTCATTTCCTTCAAACCTTTCAACACAAACATTATTTGCACACCTTTCACGTCCAACATTATGTACATTTTGTTTAGGTTCAATTAATTGGATTTGGTGATGGGGTGCATATTTTTGCTTATTCTTCAAGTTCCCCATCATACACAATGTTTGTATTTGCCCTAAACTAGTCTAAATCTAAAGCAAATGAGGTTACATTTCAACAACACTCTAAACTACAAAACTTCTATTACAAGTCAATTAATACTTACTTAAATCTTATACATGTAGCAACGTCCATGATGTTAAACAAACATCCATGGTGGATTTTGATATGCAATTTTGATTCTTCAAATGTGTGCGTGCAACAATTAGCTATGTGAAAACTCAACCTCGGATGCTCCATGGCAAGTTTGTGCAAGTTGCAGGAAGAATGGTGGCAACCATAGAGTTGAGACATGCAAAACAAAACACTAACAAGTTCATAGTAATTGAAGTTATATGTTAATTTAAACATCACTATAGTGATGACCTTTGATCGAAATGTTGATACCCATAATCATCCATTTTCAATTAAATAAATGGATGATTCTTGTATCCATCCACATGCTTCCACAACAATATTGAGTTTTGTCAATAATACATGATTTCAAAAACTTTCCTCACATAATTAGACCAGTTTAGAGGCTCTAATATTATTTGAACTCTTAAATAATGTTTAAGACCTTAAATGATACATTATATATTTAATATAAATTGCATAATTCTTTGTTTGACACATCATTAATTTTGCAGAACAAATTATCCATAAATATTTTAAAGCATACATAACCCATCAAAATTTCATGAAAATGCAATCTTGCCCTTCCTAAAAATGTAATAAACATTTCATGTTCAAGGAAGTTCTCCAAATTATGTACTTTTGGGGGTCAAAAACACGCTCAAAGGTCATTTGGTGTGTAGCCAAATCTAGATGAATTTTAAAAATATTTTCACTTGGATTGTTGTAACCCTACTTTGAGAGAGTGTGAGGATGAAACCCACATTCCCAAAATGGGGACTTGGGAGTTTTCCGGGACTCTCAAAACTTCAGAGTCTGATTACAAGGGTCAAAACACCTCGCATTAGGGTGTTCCTTATATCATTGAAAAGATATCGAAGTGTAGATGTCGAAAATGGGTTCACATGGGCCATTTGGACATTTGCAACACACATTATGGCAAAAAGAAGGGCCATGAATCAACCTGACCCCAATGTGTGTAGGTGGAGTGCGACACACCGTTGGAAAGCTCTCGAGGAGAGCTACAAGTTTGCTTCAGACCTCATCCCAAATTGGAGGTCTGAGCAAAGAGTTATGATCTCCCAAAGTCCTGGGAGTCCAAACCAAGACAATTTCGGGACTCCTCCTTGGGAATCCTGGGACAAACAGCCATTTAGATGTAGGTGCCATGGAGAGACATAGAGAATACTATATGGGGGAAGGTGGTGGCTTCCCCTGAGTTCGGGCCATGGTGAGTCTTGTGAATCTAGAGTTGCCCGTGACTTGTCTTAACAGTAAAGGTGCTTCAGAAAGTGATCTAACCAACTTATTGGTTGGTTTGATGTAGGTTCGAGTAAGTAACTAAAGCTTGTCACTCTTCTTAGTCCCATTCCGGAGCTTTAGCACGCCCTTCTACCCCTTCTAGTGTTGAGAGTTAGAAATGTGCCTCGAGTTCCTCACAATTTCGTTGTTTGAATAACTTAGGCCCACCTTGGGTCTAACTAGCAACTTGGGAACGCGTCATGGACACTTTCATAATCATCAAGATATGGGTTTTGCGAAAATTGGAGAAAAAATTGAATAATTTCACATAAAATAAAAGACTTGTAAATTTTTTTGCCCTAGTCAACGTTAGATTGCATATAGCTTATTCTACAATAAATGACCAATGAAACTATTAGAAATTACACCCAAAAAAATGAGGTGAAAATTCACAAGTGTAAAAAATAATTGTAATTTATTCCATGATATTTCAATGCCTACAATTTTTGTAATAATTGTTCAAAGTCATAAGGTCCAAGATTTTGGCATGTCCATGCAATCCTTGGCTCCTTTTATCATGACTACACCCACATTCTTTAATTACATTTTTATATATTTGAAAGATCACAAGGGAAGCATAATAGTTTGGATTGTCATAATATTTTTGGAATATTTTTCATTAATTGCAAAGTTTACATGCTCAAAAATTGATAGAAATCAAAAATATTTTTGCATGTTCAAAGCATTCAAACCTCAAGAATGGACAATCCTTATTTTTTTCAAATGTTTTTTTTCTACCAAATGTGCACACCATTCTTTTTGAAAATTGGAAAGGATTTTAACATTAATGATTAAAAGGGCAAAAGGACTTGAACAAATGAAAATTGTTTTTATAACCCATTTGAACAAGTTTGGTTCAAAAACTTGTGCTTTTGACCTTGAAAATTATGGATTTTGAAAATGTGGTTTTAACAAAAGTTGCTCATATATACATGTGATAGAAGGCATGAATGCATAATATACATGATATAAAATCAATTTATAGTTGAAGTATATTTATACATAAAATGTAATGTTAAATGGGGTATCTAAAATACAAAATCTTAAGTTATAAACCAACATAGAAATGACATGTGTCATGTGCAATCCTTGAAAATGACTTTTACGTTGGTGCTCTTGGCTCTTTTTATTGTGATTTCAACCCATAAGAAAAATTCACATTGAAAAACACTATATTATTAGGTGATTTTTCATCTTGAATGGATGATAAACAAAATTTATGTAATGTAAGGTGAATGCATAGTAAGGTGACTCACTTTTTGAATCACAGTGCCCATTTTGGTAGAGTGTATTTTCTTTCGACACCTTTAACAAATAAAAAAACTTATCAAATTGACAATTTGAAATTAATTATACATTAACAATCTAATTATGAAAATATTTTATAATTATTTTCAATAAAAGTACACCCACTTTTCATAATGGACTTTTGAAATACAAAAAAATGGACTAGTTGATAGACTATAATGGTAGAAAATAAAAAGGTTCATATTGAATTCCATTCCAAATTATCTATATAATGATTCAATATACAATGTAACATCAAATAATAAACTTTTTTGTGAAAGTCTACTACCTTAAAAAAATATAATCAAATTCTACTCAAGGACTTTTGAATGGTCAAACTTGAGCCATGTTTTCATAAGTCCCTAACATAGTTGTTTCTTTCCTTCAAATTTCAATTTTTTTTCCTACAAGTGTATATATTTGAAATATGTAAATGAGCTCTTATTAATATGGATTTTATTGCTTTTGATACATGGAATTTATTACCATTGAATCCATGATATTAAAAAAATTCAAAATTTTAACACTATAAAATGGACTTTTGTGAGCCACCTTAGAATAAATATGTGCCCTATACCTCCATCTAGTTTGGGAGAAATTATTTGGTATGTGAAAATCACATTAGTGCTTTGTAAGAAAAAAAGACTTTAACCTCGGACTAGGTGGTTTTTTATATCATGAATGTACCCATTTGAACAATTTGTCCATCTTTAGTAATGATTAATAATTATGTATCAAAATCAATATGTAATCTACAATTTGTTAAAGATAGTTGACACATTCATTGAGTTAATCGATCCATGAACTAATAAAATGCTTTATTTATCTTAGATTATTGAGTTATTTTTTAAATGAATGATTTTTAATGACCAACTTGTATCACATAACCCATGGGTTCTGCCACCCATAGTTAAGCAATATTCTAAAAGGTGAAAACATTCACACAGACAATAGATATTTGATTGGATGATCTTTGTTAGTATAAATGAAAAGTAATTATAAAATATTAATTTTGAACTTAAAAATATCTTTCACTTCAACCATCAATGTGAAATATTTTTTCCATTGGTTGTTATGATTTGAAGAATCACATATTTAATATGCATTTAAGTAGATTTTTAAAAATACAACTAAATGAACTTGTAAATGTCTATTCTTACAAAAATAGGTCAAATGTAGATGAAATCCATTGAATGTATTTCAAGAACTAGTGGTGTGAGCTAATATGTACGTATGTACTTGTAGCTTTTATTTAAATTATACCCATAACATGTATGAAATTTTTAACATACAAGAATATGTTTGAACACAATATTTACTAGCTAGTTTGAAAACTATGCTTATTATATGTATATTTTTATATGTCATTATTCTTCAAATTCTGTATTCAACTTATTAAAAACCCATTGGAAGGTAACTTATTCAGAGGTTTGATTTCTCTTTGATATGCTTTAATGTGAAAACTGGATAATTTTTCACCTTGAATTTTGAAAGAGTACTGTATCTTATCCTAAGATTGGGGTCGGTTTCCATGTCTAATCAGCCACTATCCGACCGCAATGAATCTGGTCAAATTATGGGTGGAAAGGCATTCTATGATCATCTCACTATTCTCAACTAACTTTGAATGAACCGACACCTGGCAGGTTCAGGTGAAGAGAGTTAATTTGATCTGGACCAAGTGCACTGGGACAACCAGCTTTTGAGGTAAGGTGGCTGGCATTTGTGAGTCTGATGAGCACTGTCTCCAGGTCTGGAGGCTGGGTTCTCGAACTTTTTGCATAAAAACCCTAACTATTGGGTGGGGAAAGTAAAAATAGTGTGCCAGTGGGCAGTCGTGAAAACGTGCCCTTCACATGATTAGACCTTAAGGCGAAAACTTGAGTGTAAATTATCCAATACTATCATGGGAACTGTCACGCATTTGATGGAAACAACATCAGCAAAGGACCATAATTTATCATGGTGCCTAGATTTCCGGGCGTGTCTATTAACATTGTTAATATGTTCTTCATGTAGGGACAAAGAACAGGAGTTACCATTAGATACCAAATTGTGAAGCACCTCACTTTCCGGGCGATGTAAGTTGCAATCAACTTATTACTATCGACAAGTTGCCATAATATCTAAAAGAAGTTCTGCCAGTTTATTACGACTAATTTAGCTTTCTTTCCTCCCTATATATGGCCCTTCTTGCTTCACCTTCTCCCTCAGAGCAATTACCATCGTCCCTTCTCCTTTCTCTCTTTCCATGCTAGTAATGGCTCACGATTCATCTTTTGCTCCCACCCAGATCCTGCTGGTCTGTACCTCCTCCGCAATTTTCTCTCATCCACCTGCCTTCAACTTGTTGTTTGCTTTTGATATGCAGGTCTCGACGTACGCAAGTTTGGGAGGCAGGGTACGACGTTTCCAGCAAGAGGCTGTGTTTGAGAGAACTACCCATGAGTTCTTAGTATCACTCCATTTGCATGCGATCTGAAGTGTTTCGTCAGTTCTCAAGCCGGCTGCCATCTCGCCGTCGTCCCGGCCATCCTTCTCGTTGGCAAGTAATTCTCATCGGAGGTCCCTTCAGTTCAATAGTGGATCATAGAGGGATGTACAGCTGCTGACTCAAACATCCGACTGCCCTGTTGAGGACCTATCCTAACAGGGTATCCGCTTGTTTGATGCGGGAGGTGACCATCCTTTGTATATTTCCTCTCTTGGACTGAAGGGAGCTCCCGTTCGTTTTACTGTCGATCTCTCCACCCTTTGCTTGACAACTGTCATCATACGCATTCTTTTTTCTCGCCTCTTGTTTGGAGTATGCTTGCAAGTAGGGTAGGTACTAGGTTCCATGCCTCCAACATGTAGAACTTACCCTGCTTGTTTGTCTTTTTGTTCCAGATTCCAAGGAGGTGGTGATGATCTAGATCACCTCTCATGTTTTCAAAGTCTTGAGGGTTTTCGTCCTCCATGTCCAAACTGAAAAATCCCGAAAAAGCTGTCACTTCTTGCTGAACATGTGATTCTTGCACACACGACAGGGCATGCACTGGATGGCGTGTAATCGAGTTTGTGTCTCTCAGTTACGTTGAAGATCCATAGTCAAACGTTCTTGACACACAGTACAGGAACACGAAGACTTCTGGTAGTGACACGGTTGTCAGAAAACAGGCAGAAGCAGACGTCTGGTAGGTAGGGATGTGCTACCTAGTTCAAACACGTCTGCTGATGCTTGCTTGCTGTTGCTCTCCTTTTGCATGGCAACTCAGCGTGACTAACTCAGTATATAATTGGCAGAGGTGCTGGTCGCCTGCATGTCGAGACCAACATAGTTGTGTATGCATCGCTAATATGTTCTACTCTCATTCCCAACTAGTGCTCACCGTGTTTGATTTAGGTAGCACATCAGTATTTAGAACGGTTCTTTTCCTATTCTGTTACCGTGACACTCGAGGGGATGATACCAGCACTTACAGAGGTTTCTGGAAGCGTACTATATAGCCGGTAAGTATGTGCCTGGGACTGCCAGAGTACTATGCAGTCAACAAGTTTCTGAAATGAAGGAAGACGAAGCTTTTGTTAGAATTCTGTCATAATAGCGATAAGAAGGTTTCCATATTGCGCTGATAGTGAAAATACCCCCCGCGGGTCAATAAAATGACCTTTTCTTTTCACCTCTAAAAGTCTCTTATTCACACCATATTTTTACTTTGCTTTGTATAAATTGGGGTGTACTTCTCCATTCATAAATTGAGGGTCCAAAGAAGGTTATCAGCAACGCTGTCTTTGCCACTTTCGTCCTTAAAGCCCACACGATGAAGTTGTCGTTATGGAATGCTACCAGCGGAAATTTGTTGTTTCTGTATTATTTTACATAAAGAAAAATAAAATTTTGAGGCCTACTTTTACTAGAAAGTGGGCAGTTGCACTGAGTGTGACTGTAGCAATCAGATCTGATTGTGGTCAGCCTGCAACGACTGCCGCAGTTTCAGGATTACCACATCACTCCAACTGCGATGTGACGATATATCACACTTTCGATCAACCTTAAAAAGTTTGAGTCAGCATCAAGTGTGAAAACGTATTTAAATCTAAGTTTGTGACAATAAAGTTATCCTTAAGTTCTCCTAGTTTACCATCTCGCAGTGACAAACTTAATATTCAGTGTGAGTAAAGCTATTAAAATTCATAATGACTGTTGTTTGCCCCAACTGAAACATGCTGATATAAGAGTCTACGTTCTGGTGACGTAGTGCAATCAAGCCTTTCACGAAAATGGATATCTTATTTTGCGAGTATGTAGTCTCATTGAGGCCCTTCTTCCGTAACCACCCATGAAATTCGTTCTTTAATCTGGGTTCAAGTAAAGATTTGTTTCTACACATACTTTTTCACGAAATATTGGATTGGGCAGACTGCTGTTTACAAATCATGTAAAGAACATGATACTGTTCTATAGTCAGCTCCCAAAACTGAAGTTATATTGACCACGAATTAATTAACGTCGAATATGTGGTATATATTCTCACATGTACGTTGAGGTGTTTTACATAATGGAAGATAGAATCAGCCTCATACTTGCTCTGGGTTACTCCTCAAACTCTCTCATCGCACCCATCTTAAGTAAAACCTAGAAATCAAGCCTTTCACGTCCGACCTAACCATGCATTGAGCGCCTTACTCTCACGAGTGAATTCACAAGCTGCTCTCTGCTTATATGTCATCTCCTGTAACACAAATCTGTTTTTTTTAAGAGATTCAGTTCAGGTCCAGAGGTTTTTAGAGAGTTTTGAATTGTTTGTACACTATGCCGAGTGACTAACTAATGTATGTGTACGTGGTGTTGCAACAATTGGGTTTGTTTCAAGTCTTACAATTGTTAGGGGGTAACATTGTGGGTTATTCTCACTGATAAGAGCTATTATCTTAATTTTCTTTCAAGATCATTGGAGACCTGCTAAATCATTGCACAGTTGCAATTAAGTCACTATGTGATCTCTAGTTGAATTTGACATCATGTCTACTAGTTTGGTCTCTTTCCATTAGGTTGCCTTGATCACAATCAAACATGGCAGTACACTCTGATCATAGCAGCCTAAGGGAAAACTACTGAAACTGAGTCCTGTTTCTTGCTGCCTGGACATGCAGTTTCTGTTGGTAAGTTGCAATTGGGATGGAAATATGTGGATAGGCACTTTCCTTTGGAGAATTGCAACTGGACCGGAAATATGAGGATAGCTACTTCCTCGTGGAGAGTTTCAACTGGGCTGAAAATTGTACACTTTACCATGATTTCACCCTATAAAGCTATAAATGCAAAAAATAATCCTAATGAATTCGATTTTTAACATTGGTGAAATAGTTTCTTCAAAGAGAGTGGCAATTAGTTTTTGTGAAAGACCCTCAGCAACTTGAGTCATGAAACTTTGTCCCTTTGAACAGTTGTATTCAATGGGCTTCTAGAAGATTGTCACTATTGAACCTCCTAGATTGCACCTTATCTGATCCTATCTACCTTGCAATACCCCAATATACACGCTTATTATAATCAAAACGTTGAAACAGAGATTTGGTTATAGAACGAATTTATATAAATGTTTATTTTACGAATTGCATTTCGCAGCATGCACAATGCGACAATGATGTCCCAACTGCACTGCTAATATGTTAAGTTACTGCAATTTTGTTATACAGCCAGAAGAATGTAGTGGTGTGTATCTTGCAGCAAAGAGACAGAAGTGAATTAGGACAGAACCAGCCGAATCAAACTCCTGTAGTTCTGCTGAGTGGTTCATGTCTTGCAGTGATGAATACGTTTCCTGCTTAGCAGGACAAAGAACGAAAGAGCCTTGTTTGTAGTCCATCACAAAGCATCAATGATGAACAACTCCAAAAAGGTTTGGGTTTGAATTTGACAAGTTGTTACTTAATTCATTTAGCATCAGTTTGCCCTAGTTGATGTCTTGCTTAATATAAATTCATCATTTAGTGTATGGCTTAGGATGTCTTCCATTAACGTGTGATCAAAACAGCCTAATGGAAAGCACTAAACTGGAGTCATGTTGTTTGTTGCATGGATAGGACACTAATTTCCGTTGAAGAATTGCGATTGGGCTAGAGGTATGTAGGTAATTAGTGTTACAAACATTTCATGTGTTAGGATCTTTGTAGAGAACTGTTCCATTAAAAATCAAAGATGTTGTTTTTAATAATTCATAGTTTAATATTTGACTCACACTGTTGTACATTTGATTAAGGTTGAGCTTGTGAGATTATGAAATGAGATTGAACAAATATTTATTTAGATGAAACAAATGTAATGAAAAGTTGTTATTGGAAGAAACAAAACAAATGCAATGAAAAGTTGTTATTGGAAGAAACAAAACAAATGCAATGAAAAGTTGTTATTGGAAAAAAATAAAACAAATGCAATGAAAAGTTGATGTTGGGGAAAATTTCTAATCATGATAGCTTAATAAAAGAAATACTACCAAAATCCCCTAAGTCACCTTTATTTAGGCCACCTTTACTATCATAAGAAATAATGTTTCAGATGCATAAAATACACAACATCTGTCCTTTGGATTTGGAGTAAACCTAATCATCTATAGCTTAATCTTGAATGCCCAAAGTCACGTTGGAATACGTGCATAAAATATAAATAAAAACATGATTTTCATAGAAATAAGCGTTGAATGCATGTTGTAGCGCCAGCAAGAAAGTGATCATCATGGTTCACGACAAGACGGCAAGTGGAATAGCAAGAGGGAGAAATGAGATGAGGCCAAGTCATTGGTACTTGTGAGTGAAGTTTGCATGTGCTTAGTTGATTCGATAAGCAGCTCGTCTGATCTTAGGATTAAGATCTGGACAGAAGGTTAAGGAATCACTGACACCTCAGATTATCTGAACACTGGAATCTTATCCCATGCAAGCAACGTGGAAGCTTGAATTGGACTCACGAGTCGCAACCAGTTTTGTCCAGCTCTTAATTTTGAAAAAAAAACCTTCTATTCATTTTTTAGTTTTTATTTGGGGTGTCGAACCTTCCGTGCACTTTTAAGAACGATTTATCATAACTAAGTCAATACTGAAGACTTCTCCAAAAATTTGGAGAGTTCAGTCCAATTTAAGACCTGGGTTCACGTCCATTGATATTGCAACAAACTAGAAATGAAAAATATTTCCAATATTAGTTTTATCTTTAAACTGGTACTCAAAATTCTTTTTGAAAATGACTGGAACCAAAGGATTTAGAAATCCAAAAAATTGATCTCAATATCAAACCCGGGGTTCCATGAAAAACTATAAAAAAAAAGGTTTGGAAGTGAACCGGGACTGAAGGTTCCTTTTGAAATCAAGAACTGGACAACACTAATCCCAACCAGATTCGTAATGAATCTGAAGTCCACGCCAATGACGTCGAGGTACCTAATTTTATTGGATGAGACATCCAGTTACATCTAATGATAGTAAATACGGCTCAAGGACTATAACAGGATCCAGATTTGGACGACCTTTGACAGATACATCCATAAATGCAGCTGGAACACCCCTAGCTTCAGACTACATAGACCACCCTGTAGTCTGAAGCTGTAGTCTTCTACATAGTCTGAAGCTCGGTATAAACCTCCGTATCACTACCCCATGGTATCAACAACCAAAAACCTTGTGCTATCTGGGGCTGAGATAACAGCCAAATGCCAGGACAGACTGTAGTGACCAGAGAACACTCGTTTTGCAGTTCAGATACCACTCTCATACCCCATAACATTCTGTTCAGAGCTTTTCAAGTTTCTGATTGACCCTCCCCTACTCTTTCACCATCCGGAAAGCACTGCTGGTATTTTCACAGTGTACTCAGAGGGCACCTTATAACCATGAAAGTTCCTCTGTTGAGAGGAGGAACTTTTTTGAAAAGTTCCTCCTCTCAGCTGAAGAACTTTTCATATTTAGAATGTTCAGTAGCTGTGCTTTACACACAGTTAAGTCCTCAGGGGAAGGCATTCTCAGAATAAGGGGCCACCTCAGCTCTGCCTCATGTGGGGACCCTTATTCTGAGAATGCCCTCCCCCTAGGGCTTTCCCTAACACATAACCTCTCCCTCTTTTAATCTTTTTCTTTTTCATACATCATCCAGACAGAGAATGGTTATGCATTTTCATCCATGGAGAGAAAGGTTATATGTTTTTTCGTCCATCTCAAGAAAGTTATGAAACTTATCATTCACACATGAAGGTTAGGATGGTAAGCAATGAAAGGAGGCTGGTTACCAGAAATAACTTGGGTGTTCCCATGCCGCAGTTATTTCCAGTGACTGCCAAGTTATTTTTAGTAAGCAGCCTCCTCTGACTGGTTACCTAGTCCGTGGGAACAAGTCAACCTCCCATCTTTGCATGGTATTAATCTGCAAGTGCATTTTACAACCTACGGTGCCTTTCTTATTTATATAATGTTTTGTCCTCTATTTTGAGCATAGTTGTCTTGCTTTTTTGTGTAAATGATAATTTCACCAATACCACTGCTGTATATGTATTTTGCCTAGTATAATACCATTGATCATGTTTTTTATCAACTGCATTGGGTAGGTCCCCACCATCGGGCTAAACCTGACACAAAATCTGATCCCAAGTTGCGGTGTCCTGGTATGCAAGTTGCCCTAAGTTAGAGGTGTATTGCCTGACTTCAGATCCCACGATATAATTCCTGAGATTTTGATGCGCATACAGTCTTAGCAAATTAGATTCACTTGCCGGCCCCCAACCAAGAAATATGCCTTTGGCTCACCGAGGCTCTGACAGAAGCAGAGGCCACGATCTGAGTTCGCCGGATACTTGAGCATGATGCATCATGCAACCAAATGGAAAACTTGTAGGGACTAGGGACGTTCTTGGGAACAGATCCTGAACAGTCAGTGATTTGTTGTCTGGCTAATTATAGCCAGATTTCTACTTTTCTACAAGGGCAGCCACCATTACAACAGGAAAAAGAGTGGATTAATCGTGTAAAAAGTGGCAGAAAACTGTTTTTATTTGGGAGGTTGTCGTCACATACATAGTCACTACAGTTTTAAGAGTTCCTTGAAATAATGTCGCCAACCTGGCAAAATCTGTCTGAATCTGCTTAGGGATGCTCACCACCCTGGCTCCATCAGCAAATTGAAAACAAAAGCACTGCTGAAATAACTCTAGGGAATGGATGAGAAGACAATGTTAATGATGAGCACAAGTCAAATAAATACATTGTTCCAGAAACTTACTGTTACTATTTATACATAAAGGACTGAGCCTGATTTCCGTTTGTTAATATTTACAGGTTAGAAACCAGAATAACCCGCCTGTCCGTGCCAGTGCATCATTATAAGAAAGAGGAACAATCCGCCTATCAGTGCAGAACGCATTGTGCTTTATGCAGAGGCGCTGGCCTGGAAGCAACTCGGTTGCAGGCCTTAAATTAAGGAAGCCCTCCGCTGGGGGCTTTCCTCTAGACCTAATGTAACAGCATGGCCGTTATGTAAAGTTTAGTACCTTTGGATTGGGCAGGCTTTTAGGTCTCTTGGATGGCAGAATCAGCTGCCAGGGCTGATTTGGTAGTTCTTTACCTACCTATTTTAGTTTACAACCTACCTATAGAAGTTTAGGCAAAGGAACATGTCCTAGAGGCACATTCTGCCTCCTAGTGTGTCATTCAGCTCAACCTGGTCCTAATGAATCATTAGGAGGCAAAATGTACCATCTAGGACCCGTTCTTTAGAGTATTTATTGGTGTGTTCAAACATTGACACTTGTCTCTTCCAGGGGACGACTCCGGTGCATCCCTTCGCACCTTGCCTGAGACTGGAAGTTCTTAGCTGTGGAGATAGGTATGCAACCAGAGTCCAGCATGGCAGCAATTACAGAGAGAGGCCAAGGGAGAACCGACACTTACCTACATGCTAACAGACTTGTTTGCCAATTCAAATCCCACAGAGTGGGAAAATGAACCGTCAGAAAATTAGACCTCCAAATTACCCCCAACATGTGATGACTGGAAAATTTTACCGCGCTGATGACTGGTTTCCCAGGTTGCTAGTTCATAGCTGGTAGACAGAAAATTTCGACACAAAGTCCAAACCTCTGTCCCAAACACAAAAGAATGCTGTGAAGCGCTTGTTCCCTTCCTTGAAACACTCAAATTGTACTTGAGCACCACCTTCCAGGTTCAGGTAACTCTTTAGATCCTGGGTACGACATGAGTACAACACGAGTACTTTGTTTATCCTCAGAGTACGATAATTTTCCATAGTTTCAATTTCCAGGCCCTTAAAATTAGAGATTCCACAAACACAAAGGGGGTTATAGTCAAATTCATTCAACATTCCACACCACAAATTTTCTCTAGTTCTTTGGATGTGACCTCAAAACAACAAGAGCCATCACTTTTTCTTTTTCCCTATAGATTCACTTAGTCAAGTATGGTGATGGTGGGTGCATTAAAACATTAGTTGAAGGTGATAAAATAGAAAACTTTCCAATATGTTGTGTGTTTTTTCTTAGTTGTTTCATTGTTTCTCATGTGGTTGGTGTACATTGTTTTCTTCTAAAGCTTTGTCAACAAACTCAAGGTGTGTTATGTGATTGTAGCAAGTTTGCATTTTGCTTCTATAGTCACCACCTCTGTGTATTTGTGTTTTTTTGGCCCTCTCAAATCATTGCTACTCATGATTCGTTATCAATACTCTCCTCCCCCCATTTCTTTACTACAACTATCATGTAGTTTTCAACTCAAAACATTTGCATTAACATTGAAGCCAAACCTAATGACCTATGTGTGATGTTGGGCATTTGGCAAGCTATTGCAATAACAATATTTTGAATGGACCTAAATAGGAGGCCTTGTTTAATGTTGGCACTAATGATCTTATAGTGCAAGAAGGCAAAGCTTTGGAAGTTTCACTAAAAGTCTTTTCACACTTAGGACTTCTTCAAGGTGAATACTAACCAACCTATTGATTTGGGCCAAAGTCAAATTATGAAATGCATTGTTTGTCATAGTGAAATGGTTGGTTTTGAAATTCTACCCTTGTGCATAAGATGCCACAAATGCCTCATTACTTATCACAAGATTAATGGCATATTTACCATGAAAATATATGTAGAACAAGATCATGTTGTTTTACTTAAAAGGTATGTAAAAGAAGTACATGTTCATCTTCAAAGTCTTTTTGATTAAGAACTAACTACTAAATGGTAGGATGTTAGCCCAAGTGCCATCTCTAGATACTTTTCCTTTTCAAATCCATTTCCAAAAGACCATGGAGCACAAAAAAGGTTCTTGGAGGAGATAATGTTGTTTGTGATCAAGGGTTTTTCACCATTAAGGACTATTGGGTTTGTTTGGTTTCACATATTGGTTTTTTTATTATGCTCAAAGGTTATGGCACAAAAAATTGATTCCTTTCATCACTATCATGTTGATGTGGATAATTACAAGTGTGTAATGTATTACTAACATGCAAAGAAGCACAAGTTTCCAATTGTAGCTTTGTTAGCTTGACAAATTCTTGGGATTTCACTAAACCAAATCAAGATGAAAAAGGATTTTCTCAATTGTTGGAATCCATTATATTTCATAAGTGTTGATTAAAAATTACCCACCTTGACCAAACGACTATTGAGTGAAAACACATTATAATGGACCAAAAACAGCAATTGAAAGTCCATATGAAAGTCCAAATTTAATGTATTTTTAGTGTAATGAAACTAGACCCCAAATATAAATGTTTAAATGATATTAACATTAACATTTTTTTGCATATCCAAGTTCATACCATTGTAACTTAAACATTTTATAATACATCTCCAAAATATTAGTCTTTAAAACATCAATTTAAATAATGAAATGAACTTTACCAAATTATGTCATTATTAAGTTTCCATTTTAAATCTTAAAAGAAAGAAAGGGCATTTCATACTTGATTTTTTCATGTTAAGTGTTATGATACTAAATTAGTGCATGGTGGTCCAAAATTATCTTGCATGTTTTTCAATTCCACTAAAAGTAAATAGTACATATGGATGGTTATTTGGTTTATGACCCTAGATGTACCCTACATTGCAAAGTCCACCTTGGATTGAATATTAATAATTTTTTTGAGTAAATTTTTCAAAGTTGGGAAGGTTATATTATCATTTTTAGTTTTTCATCTCCCTTTTGCTATATTTTTCAAATGGATTTGAGTTATATTGAAAGAAAACTTGACTAACCTCGAAAACCAAAACTATGACATCCAAAAAAATCCATCCTAGTGAGGTTTCACCCTTTTCACTAGAAAAAATCTTGTCCATTCCAACGATATGATTACAACTATTAATATGACTAATGTTCAAATCAATTATTTTTATGATTACAATTAGGTTAATCTTACATGTCACTTTAATTGTAAATGTGTGTAATCATATCACTAGTACAAAAGTGGGGTGTAATTCACTAGCCTAATCATTATGGGACTTTAAAAGTGAAATAAGTTCACTGCACTTTACTAATTTCACCCTGGTTAAAGTTATTTCACTACAATATCACTATGTAAACATCATGTTTCACTACTAATTAACATAATTCACTATTATAATTTACTATGGTAAATAGGTTTATTTTTATGTTGTTGTTTTAAATACCTTATGTTAATTTATGATATATTTTATATTATTTTAAACTACCTTAATTATTTTAACTTATACCTTAAGTTATTATAAATTATTATACTTTAAAATATTATATGTTATTTTACCTTAAAATATCATAGTTAGTTTATTATGGGCTTTTTACTTTAAATTATTCAACTAACATTAGACTATATCTTAAAATATAACTTAAAATAACCACTAATGGCTTATAATAGAATAATTAACAATAGCCACTAATAAAATAGCCACCAATAACCATTAATAGTCACAAATAACTTAAAATGAAATAACTTATAATAGGCAAAAATAATGTAGGGTGAAATAACTTAGAACAATGAAAAGTAGCCTTAGAATAACTGAAAACAACCTAACATAGGTAGTATTATTATATTAACAAAAAATTTATTCATTTATTAAACGTTTTTTTTTTCAAAAAAAAAGGTCATTGAAATGTTATTGAATAGCAATATTAAAAAAAACATTGTTCAAATGATTTTATACTTTCAAAAGGAAATAAATGTAATTATGTACATTATTGAAAAAACTTTAAAAATAAACTTTAATCATTTCATTTGGACAAAATGTCAATAAAATATGAATTTTCATAATTTATGTTTTTGTAATGTTTAAAATGAAGTATTTGATAAATAGAATGCAATGGAACAGATTATCACAACAAGTGTGATTGCTTGATGATAGGGGTGTTTGTTTCCATCCTAGAAATTAAGGGATCAAACCTCACAAATGGTGTGTTTATGGTTAATAATGGTAAATTGACTGAATATTGTCCTATGTAGTTCCCTAAGATAGGTGCCTACTTAAATTAATTACATGGCCTATGTACTTAAGTTAGATTTTTAACCTAGCATAAATAATGACATGTGTCAATAATTCATAGTTTGAAAATCATAAAATTATATTAAATATTAAATAATTTAAATTTAATCGATTTCCATGTTGCTTAGTTAATTAACTAACAAGTGAAATGACTTGATAAATTTGTATTTTACCAAGTACTAGTGAACCAATTCATTGTCCATAACAACTAATACCCATTCATTAAGGGGTTGATTAATTTTACCATGGTAAAAATGTCCAAATTCACTCAAAATGTAATGAAACCCAAAGTGAATTAAAATGCACTTTAGTGTAATGTATATGCAACTATTATGATCACATATGCGACTATAGTTTGTGACTATTACATGTTTGAATGGAAAAATAAAATGAAAATGCACATTTTTCATATAATATTGAATGGATCCTTGGATGGACAAAAACTTAGATGTTTTTGCAACTAGTCATAGTTATTTTGATAATTTGTTTCCATTTACAATACCTTGATGGTTAAAACATATGTGGCATCTTTGGAATTACAACATTTGCTTGATAATCAATATGTGTCTAACTATATATTTGTATTTTTAATTTTTTTATTAACATTAAGAATTTTAATATTTTTATTAAATATATTTCAGTTATGATCCACTTACAAATATTATATATGATGATTATTTAATTATGTAATATACATCTAAAATAAATTTTATTCGTAAAATTACAACACATTATTATCATATTCAAATATAATATATATTTTAACCAAATAGAGGTTTAAAATGTCTAAGAAATATGTCATTTAATTGATCATAAGAAATTTATCATAATTTTATATAAATTTTATATATTATTTTTTTAAATATAAAATTCAAAATTCCATCAAATTCATTAATTATCTAACATTACCAAATATTTTTTAGATTGAAATTTAAAAGATAAAAAAACAATATACATCATAAATAATATAACTGATATAAAAATATATAGATTATCCATATATAAAAATTATATGTGAATTGATCGAAATTATGATATTTTTTTTTTTAAATGAAGGATTAAAATATGGGTGATAAATTTTATTTTTCTTTATTATTAAAAATTAGCCATAAAATATTTTCCATTCATAAATCATGTGCTTGAATTTTTTTTCAAATGAATTGTCATCAAAATGTAATTCAATTTTTAAAAATTACTTATTCAAATTAATGTACATATTTGGAAGAAAAATATAGTTAATCATGTATATCATTGAAAGTAATTTAGAACATATTTGAATTTTTCCATTTGGACAAACATCAATAAAATATGAAATATTAAAATTGATGTTTGTGCAATATTTAAAATCAAGTATGGGCTAAATAGAATGCATCTTATTATATTTTCATATCAAATGAGGTGGTTTGTTAGCAAAGATTTTAATATTCATCCTTGGGGTCTAAGGATCAAACTTCACAAGTGACATAATTGTGGACAATGATGGTATAAACCTTACATAATTAGGCTACTTAACCTAGGTGCCTAAGTAAACCCATTTAAGTATCTATATTACATAGCCTACCTAGTTACCAAAATTAGGTTTTTAGCCTAGCCTAAGTAATGACACATTTCAAAAATTCATTGGATGAAAAATTACGAAATTTCCAATAATATGAATTATTATATAGCATTATTCCTATAATTTTTTTATAAATATATGTGATTTTAAAAATTATATTAAATCATTTGAATTTATTTTTGTAACGTTTCCCAATATTTAATGTAGTTGCATATGTAGTCATATAGTCTTAAGACTGCTCAATGGATAAAAAATCCTTGTAATCACAAGCAATATGTGATTGTTAGTGTAATTATACATGGCATGTGAAGTTTTTTGGTATTGGTTGTTTTTTGCCACTTGTCAAAATCAATTACAGGGTTTGTAGTTACATGTGTACATTATAACTAAAATTGTCTTTTGTAACTAAAATTGTAGTTGTTTATTTCCAATTTTTTTCCGTTAGTCCAAGGGTTGGATGTTCTAAGCCTTCCAAGTTGCAAATGCATGTGAAGCAAAATCAACATTGATGGAAAAGCTCGATATAAAATTGGAGGATGAAATTGAACAAGAAGAATTTTCAAATTTTTCTGATTTTTTATTTTTCTTTTTGATGTCCCATTGGCTGAAATTTGATATTCCTTACTCTTCACTCCACTAATATGGGCATAGATTTGAATTATTTTTACCTTGTTCATATCTTCATTTTGATGTGAATCATTGAGGTTTTTTTTCACAATTGATTTGTATTTTGGATTCTTAATGTAAATGCCTTGGTTGAATGAAAATGCATATGAGTTATTCTTGTTATTTTTTGTCCATGATTGAATTTTTAAAAATATGTAATTTTAGTGCATTGTTGAAAGTGAGAACAAGGAACATTGGATTGTTTTTTTTTACTTTTAGGAAATTGGAAACCTGGCTGATTTTTAAGGCCTTTTTATTGTAGGTGCACATTTTTTTAAATGATATAAAATGTAGAGGCTCCTA
>Ga0116227_10005485_pt1 | contig 26673 bp, 22 predicted proteins | sample S1TSphgellanicum_FD_89693 | JGI IMG/M metagenome (GOLD analysis project Ga0116227, IMG submission 89693) | Host-associated microbial communities from peat moss isolated from Minnesota, USA - S1T2_Fb - Sphagnum magellanicum MG | ecosystem: Host-associated > Plants > Peat moss > Unclassified...
ATGTTTTGTTATGTTTGGTGGTTTCTGTCGCAGAGAGCGGAAATTGTTATTTTTTTTTTTTTTTTTTGTTTATTCTAATAATTTTTTCTTAGAACCCTTTTCGTGAAAGCTTCATGGTACTGTGCTTGATTGAAGAAGCTTTTTTTCCTTTGGTTTCATTGCAACAAATGGATCAAAATTGACGACTACCCATTTTCTCTTTTGTGGTTTGTTTGGTTCACGTAGTACTAATCTTCATGATGATGATGATGATGATGATTCAGCGATGAGGTATCACATGATTTAGGGTTTTGGTCCATGGGTTATCTAGAAGAAATGACACTCAAATCCTTCATGAATCCTTTCTGTTCTTCCCTTTGTTTTCAAAACAGACATGCATCTGGTACTTTGAGGACTGGAGCAGAAAAAAATTGCTCTCTGACAACCTCATTTTGGAGGTCTGCAAGTGTTTTTTTCAGCATGTGGGGTTGTTGTCATTCGTGATCCTTTGAGAATCCATTTTTCTATTTTCCCGAAGAGTTGTGACAGTTGCATTTCCAGGGCTACAGGAGCAATAAAAAGGCCATGTACACCTGGTTGTACAAATCACTTTGACATTGCATGGACATAGTTGCAAGCTCTTCCCCATTGGAAATCTACAGACTTTGTTCCAGAATTTTGGAAAGGATTACAAATCTAATAATAATAATAATACTGGTGTTCAATTTGTGATCCCCTTCTTCCTTCCTGTGTAAGAGCATTTCCACTGGTGCTCAGTATGTGGCCTTGCACTGGAAATCTTGGATGAGGTGCAGCAGTCATATCCAGTGGATTCATTCAATGGAAGACTCCTGTGAACCTGGAAAAATGCACATCTTCCAGGGCACTGGAGGAGTCCTGGAAGAGTCTAATAAATACAGTTAGATCATATTTTATTGAATGCTCCCTGTCTCTGATTGGCTAGATAGTTTGATTGGTCCAGGTGGGTTGCTATTAGTAGTCTACCACCTATTTGCAGTCCCCATTTTAGTTTATGGGTGGGGTTAGAAAAAAGTTAGTAATAACTGAAACTTGGATGTGAGAAATATCTTTGCAGGTTCACATACAGAGCACTCCTGGATCTGCTCTAAGTCCTGATCTGATGTCATTGAGCTAGTTGTCACACTTTCTCTCTATCACCTTCTGAGAAGATTGATTCCTGTTGTTGATGATGCACAGATTGGTTCTTTGAAAGTCGTCATCTAGTAGGGAAATTTTATGCTGTTGACGACGGTGTTTAGAAGGTGGAATGATGATTACCAACAAGCAAGGACATGCACCCCAGCAAAGTCAGGCCTCTGATCACATCCCATCATCCATTGGGCCCTTGATTGATTTTGGAGATGATGAAGAAGACGTGTTTGCCTCTTCCTTTGTGGCAGACACCGGTCAAGCTTCAGATCCCTTCAACTGGGGTGAAAACCATCATTACAGTCTTTCGAACATTGCTTCTTCTGAAACACTTGTGTCTGAAGAAGATCTGCTTTTTGGAGGGCCATCTTTCAGGGAAGGCCTTCGAGAAATTCCTCCCACAATGGGAATTCAAGCAGCCACCATTGAGAATCAGGCAGGGTTTGATGGTATGGATTTGTTGACTGGTTCATTTGAGGGTCTGGGCCGAAGTTTCTCCTCACCTTTGAACACCCTTCTTGGGTCTTCCCAAAACACAGATGTTTTCTCAAGACAACATTCTGTAGATGATGGTGCGTTTGAGCCTTTTAATGCGGGACAAACACATTCTCGTGCATCTTGGATCGAACACCCCTTCTCTACACCACCAGAGAGCTCCAAGCCAGTTGTGAAACCAGTAGGCTCACTCTTTGAGGAATTGCCAGTTGCAGAAGCTTTCACTGTTGTTTCTCTTTCCAGTGCTGAAGGTGCAACCTTCATGCAAGCAGGGCAAGTGACACAAGAAAGGGCTGCTGCTGTCAATGCTCTTGAAAATGCCACCAGCTCTTGCAGAACTGGAGAGCGAGCCAGCCATTGTGAGGTGGAGGCAGATAAAACTGTTGTTGGGATCACACCGTATCCAGGAGCTGCAGTGGTGTCTGCCAAGCTTGCCTCAGCAGTCACATTCTCTGAGAACAAGCCTGGTGAGAGAGCAAAAGCTTCTTGGATCACAAACAGGGGGGGTGTTGTTGACCCAGAAAATTTACCTCCATCAACAACTTCAAATCCTTCTGGGTTGGTTGAGCCTGGGCCCATCAAGGTTTCGATGAATGTGAGACGGAGCAATGATTTCTTTGCAGCTGGGGGAGGAAAGGGAGTTTACAAAGCACCATTGAGGGGATACGTCCATGCAGGACACCCTGTACCATTGGAGCTCCGCCCTCACCCTCTGAAGGACACAAATCTGTCAACTAAAGCTATTGTGTGCACGGAGACTTCAGTATGGGCTGCATCCGACACTCACCTCCAAGTCTGGGATATTGAAAGTGCAACCAGAGAATGTAGTGCAGCTGTTGACAATTTGACTGGAGATGAAGATGCCGCTGCTTATCATGTGCTTCCTGTTCATGGGGAGCCTATTTCATGCTTGGCTATGGATGCAGCCAACCACATTGTGTGGAGTGGTCATAGAGATGGGAAGGTGCAAGGTTGGCCTATGCAAGTTGAGACTGAAAAACCCATGACCACCACTGTCCCAATTCTCATGTGGGAGGCACATCAGAGTCCAGTGACTGCCATTGCAGTCTCTTCATATGGTAGGATGGATGAAGCGTTCTGCACTTAAACCATTCTCACAGGTCTTTGATCATTGTTCTTCCTCATGTGCAAATGTAAGGATGTTGGATGTAAATCTTGATGTTTTGTGTGGGCAGGTGAGCTCTGGGTAGGATCAGAAAGTGGGTTGATAAATGTGTGGCCTTGTGAGGCAACATCTGGTGGCTTAGTCCATGGGCAGGAAGATGAAATGATAGCAGCTCTTTTCTTCACAAGATTGTGTGTGCCACTGCGTGGACTGATAACCGGAAACAACCCCTCACAGACTGAACTCTACTTTCTGGTGGCCGAGCAATCAGCTGGCCGCATGTGGGCTGGAGGGATTCTCTACATTACTCTCTGGTATGTGCCTTTTTGCTGTGTGCTCAGTTACAAAGATCATCTCAGAATGACGTTGCAGCGTGGTTTATATTTTGGTTCTTTCTGTTGTGTCGGCTTTGCTTTCCTTTCTCTTCCTACTTTATACCCATTTTTCTGTTCTGGGATGTGATTTGATCTGGGCTTCTATTTCTGCCACCTTTCATGTATTCTGAAATCACAGTAAGTGTTTCACTGTCATGTGAACATCTGGAAACAAGTTGGATTCATCAAACTCTTTCACTGTTTGTGTTGTTGGCAGGGATGCACGGACGAGGGAAGCAATGAGGGTGTTTGGAGCTAGTGTGTATTCTGAGCCCATTGTACCAAACCTGGGTCTTCCACAGGGGACTGAAATACCAACAGACGAGAGGGCATCAAGGAGAGAGAGTGGTTTTGGAGGCTGGTTTCAACTATCTAAAAGTGTTTTCTCAGGGGCAGCTGATGCAATTCGTCGAGCAGCTGACAGATCTGGGTTTATCTCAGAGGAATCTAGAAAGCTTGAAGCACTGGTGGCCTCAACAGATGGAACAGTTTGGGGTGCAGTAGGAAGTGCAACACTTGTGCAGTGGAATCAAGAAGGTGATCGCATGCAAGAGGTGCCAGTGGCAGCAGCTCCGGTGAAGTGCTTGCTTGTGGTCGGGAGTCGTCTGTGGGCAGGGTGCACTAATGGTAAAGTTCAGGTATGTGATGTGTTGTTACCTCGGTTTTGTCTTCTGAATTTCTTGCTTGAATAAGGATTTGCAACCCTTTTAGTGTAAGATAGTTGTAATTCAGGTTCTGTATGAAACTTGCAGGTGTTGTCTAGTAAAACTGGCAAGCTGCTTGGTTCATGGGGTGGGCATCAAACACCAGTGCTCCAGATGGAAAGGGGTGGAAGCTATGTATTCACACTTGCTGCAAATGGAGGCATCCGTGGCTGGCATGTAGCATCCCTCAGCCCCCTTGATTCACTTCTCCAGACAGAGCTGTCATCAAGGACTAGCACATTTACTCAGCAGCGGCAACTCAGGTACAGTAGTAAATCACTGGAAATTGTTCACTATCCAAACTGTTCTCAGTAGTGAGCCAGATTGAAAGGGTTTAGTGTTTAGTGTTTAAGGTTTAGGCAAATCTCCTCAAGAGCCCATAAAATCATTTTCACATTTTGCAAATTGATGATACAAAATGTTACAATTGGCGCTGCCCCAGATTTAGGTGGAGCATTGCTCCCTTACTCATGATTTTTTGACCTTGATCTCAGGGTGTTTGCCGGTACTTGGAATGTGGCCCAAGGAAAGGCTTCAATGCAATCTCTTCAAGCATGGCTGGCAGGCCCAGCAAAACACGCTGGTTTGATGTTTGTAGGTTTGCAAGAGATGGAGATGGGAGCTGGTGCAATTGGGATGGCGGCTGTGAAGGAGACTGTGAGTCCCAACTTGTGCGTTTGTGTTTGGAAATAGAACAATCCAGTTTAGCACCTCATCTCTCACTTTGCTCCTCCTCTTGAGATATGCACATATGATGCTGTGCAGGTGACTGTGGTTTGGTGATTGCTCTTGCATCTCTGGGTACATGCTGAACCAACTTATTTATATGTATATTGCTACTTTTCTCAGGACCCTTTTGATTCTTTTCCAAATTATGTCTTTGCAGACTGAACAGTTTTGATTTTTGCAGGTTGGAGGTGAATTTGTCAACAGAGGCAGTGCAAATGGCCAGTGGTGGCTAGATAGCATTGGGGCTGCAATTGGAGATGGCAAAGAGTTTGAGCGTGTTGGTTCACGCCAGTTGGCTGGACTCCTCATTGGAGCCTGGTAAGTTCATGTCTGCATTCGAATCATGGGTTTCCACCTTGGACTGGGATACCTTTACACATGCTTCAAATCTTAATTCTGCAACACCAAATCATCATACTTCTAACTTTGTAGAAAATCAAGAAGTGTATATATACTGACAGACTTCTACATACACATGCCTTGGTATGAGCCCTTGTAACTAGTACTAGTGTATCGTACGATGGATCACAAATCATCACTGCTGGTGCAGGGTCAGGAAACATCTTCGGCCTCATGTAGGAGATGTGGATGCAGGAGCTGTTGCATGTGGATTTGGGCGTACTTTCGGCAACAAAGTAAGTTGTCAAAAGTACTCTATACCTCTTCTGGAAGGGTACTTTGATGGTTGCTTTACATCAAGTCTTTTTTCGTTCATGCCTCAACCTTCAAACTTTTGTATCTTCAGAGTGCCTAGCTGATTACGAGGAAGCATTATGAATTGCATTTAGCAAAGAAGGAAGCAATGTAAGTAAATAGAGGGTGATGTTGCTGTATAGCTGACTTAAGGTAGTGGAGGTGTTCAGGGAGCAGTTGGTGTAAGAATGATGATCTTCAGGCGCACCATTTGTGTGCTGAATAGCCACTTTGCTGCACATCAGGGGAAAGTTACTAGTCGGAATTCTGACTTTGATTATGTATACAATAACATGACATTTGGATACAAGCCTGGTGCAGTCACAAGTGCTGCTGCAGGTATAATTAACTCTCCATCATATGTGGAGTTGGGGTTTCATGCGTAATCATCTAATAAGAAATTGATGCATAATTGGAAGTTTTCCATCCTCATAATATTATTTTATTGATGTGTAGGTTCTAAGCATAAACCTGTCTCAAATCTGATCCAAATCCTTTCTTGAATGGAATTTCTTGGATGGTGGAGCAGGGGTATCAACAGCAGTTCAAAACATTCTGCGAGGCAGCAATCCTAGGAGCTCTAATGGCAGTGAATTTCAAGAAAGCTTCATCGAAGGGGACCTATATATGGTAAGTAAATGACAGAGCCAGAAAATTTCCCAGTGTTTGATTGGCAGGTCAGTGTGTTGATAAACCCCAAACCCTAAACCTACAATCAAATCCCTCTGAATTGTTAAGGTGAGTCAGTAAACCCTAAACCCTAAACCCACAATAAAATCTCTCTGAATTGTTAAGTCAATAAACCCTAAACCCTAAACCTACAATCAAATCTCTCTGAATTGTTAAGGCAAAAACTAATGACTCACTGTGGTGGTTAGCAAGGCAAGTCAAGGAGTAAGGGTTTCTAAGTGCTGTGCAGAACCATGAGTGGATGCTTAGTTCATTTGAAGAATGGAGATGGGTACTAAGGAATTGAGCATCTGGTGGTGCAGGAAGCTGAGGGCACAGAGGAGGCAACCTCTCCTGACCTCTCAGAGGCGGACATCCTGCTTTGGTTTGGTGACTTCAACTACAGGATTGATGTGTCATATGAACAGGCCTTGTCATTGATTGAGAAGAAGCGCTATGATGTGCTGCTTTTAAAGGACCAGTTGAGAAATGAGATGAGTTCTGGGCGTACCTTCCATGGCATGCGGGAGGGCTTTGTGGGGTTTGCACCCACCTACAAGTTTGACCATGGGAGCCAAGGTATTTTATCACTGAGGGTGAGACTTTTTTTTGTTGAAGAGGCTGTCGTTTCATTGCAAAAATATTTGCCAAGTCCTTTGTATGATGCTCAATAATGTGTCTCTTAGTGACTGTGGTGGTTTGCAGCATACGATACAAGTGAGAAGAAGAGAGTACCTGCATACTGTGACCGGGTAGTTTTCCGGGACAGCTTTGACGGGAATGATGTGGTTCAAGCCAGCAAGCTCTCGCACCCTGCCAAAGTCTCTGTTGCTGCGTATGTAGTCACAAAAATAATACCTCTCCTAATAAAGCAGCCAAAGCGTATAAGCAATTCTAAAGTTCTGTAACATCATTGTTAGCAAAGTTTTGATATGAAAAATGCATTTGGGTCACCTCTGAATGTAGTTTCTGATTGTCTTTACACTTTGAAAATCTAGACCAGTCAGGACTCATGAGTTATGAATATATTCATTGTTCTACATTACAATAGACTGATTCACAAGAATCACACGTCTGGAATTTACAGGTATGAAGCTTGCATGGAGGTGACGGATAGTGACCACAAGCCAGTGCGATGCCTTTTTAATGTAGACCTAGCAGTGGTTGATGAAGCTGCTCGGCGGCGACAATTTGGAGACATCATGCACAACAATGCTGGAGTTCGAGCGTGTCTGGAGCGCTGTAACATTGTTCCACATACTATTGTCAACACAAATAAAATTGTTCTGGAGGAGAATTCATCTTCTGTACTAGAAGTTAGCAATGAAAGCCAGGCAGCCATTGCAACATTCACAGTGCACTGTGAAGGAGAGCCAAGTGGTCAGGGTTGCCCTTGTGGGACTCACACCAGCTCTCCCAAGGGCCCATCCCACAGAGGTGGGTATGGCTTCCCCCGGTGGCTTCAGGTATGCCTCAAATACCTGCATGTGGTCTTGAGCCCAGGTTTAGGGTTTAGGGATTCGTAAGGTTTCCTCAAAGGTTGGCAGGTCCTAGTGAGCATACAGGCTGCTGATTGTGACAGAGGTTCCTGTAGTACACATTGCTTATTTCTACTTCAAGCATTTGTTCATGCAATGGACACAGTGGTAGGGAGACAAGAATAAACCCTAAACCCTAGACCCTAAAACCCATTGATCTAAGCTTCCACAGTGTTTGATTTCTTCTTGTTGGACTGTGGTGTGTGTATAGGTGAGACCTGCAGCTGGTATGATTGGACCCCAGGAGAGTGTATCCATCAGGATACAGCATTCTGGCCTGCGCCCTTTCACCCAGTATACTAACTCAGAAGCTTCAATGGATGGGCAGCCAAGCTGGTGGAGAGATGACCAAAATGGCAAAGTAGTGGTCTTGGTTGTTACTGTGAGAGGGCCACTTACAGCAGCATTTGAGCAGCATCGCCTCTGTATTTGCAAACTTCCTTTTTCTGGATCACAGGTAGGCCTGCAAATACAAATCACTAAGCACTCCTGATCACAGGAAAGTCTATAATCTACAACTTTTTCTCTAAGTTGCAGGTTCACCAAATGGTTCTAAACCACATTGAATATCCTGTGGGACTGATTGACCCATTTTGCATTTTGGGACATTAAGGATGCAAGCTGCATTGTAAACAAAGGAAGTTTTGTCTTGGACAAATTTTTGCAGCCAGAAGGCCAAAGAAGCTCAGAGTAATAATAGCTTGCGAAAATTCCTCCAGTGAAGGCAACCTGTATGAGCTTCCCTAGTCTCACCCTGCCTTAATCCTTCCTACTCCAAATTATGCAGTTTAAGAAATATACCCATAAACATCTGTATCTCTCTAACAAACATAATGACATTCTGTACTGAGATGGTGAGTCCTAGTAGTGTTTGCAATGGCCCCCTCGACACACATTATGTTTGCTGGGGAGTTAGGGTTTAGGGTTGAGGGTTTTTGGAGTTCCATCACGGATCTATTGTAGTCCTTGCTGCCCATCCAGAGTGCAATCTGCCTCACAGGCTCTACATGCTGATTCTAGAGTGATGTCATATTGGCATTCTGCAGTGGACCAAGTTTTGGCAAATGTCTAGGACATCAACTCCTGTTGTGTGGCTAACATTACCTATGAATGACCTGTTACTGTTTTCCAAAGATACAAATAGACATTAGATCATCAAATTCATTTTTGATATCCTTGTGTTAACTAAGATTTCGCATGTCACCTGTATACCAGGATCGACGGGCTCGGTGGTCACAAGAAAGGGGCCAGGGTCTGGGAGAAAAATCAAAGGGCATGTATACCTCCAAGAGGCAACCTCAAGAAACCGAGCAACTGCAATATAAGTCTGGTGCTAGATCAGGTTACAGATCCTCTTATGCTGCAGAAACACATGGATCTTTTGATTTGTTGTCACTTTGAAAAAGACGAATGGTGTTGACTCAATCTTTCACCAGCATCTTTTTGTGTAAGAAGATGAGGATAGTAATATTCCCTTGAGCAAGATGCAAGAGCAAGACACCTCCTCAATGTCAAGGAATGAAGACTATTTTCCAGTCTTCTTGCTGCAAACCTGTGACATCAAATTCAGGCCTGGAAATGTTCCGGTGAAGCAGTTAGTACATTCAACTTTCAAAAGGATGACAGGGCTATCATCAGTAAGCAGTGGATCTTATAGAATTTTTTTACAAACTTTAACACCCATCTACTTCATCCCTCTTGCCAATTTAGAAATCTCTTGGGTGAGTTTACTTAGACTGTATTCATTTGGTTCAATGGTTTGGTCAGAATATTGTTCATGAAAGAAATTTGACTAGTTAGGACACAATAATATGGTGGCTGTTTTTCTGGATCATCAATGGCCTACATTCCACAAAGGTTGGTTGGAACTATTTATGGCTGTTTTATTGCAATGTGATTTCACGGAAATATGGATTTGCAAGAAGATTTCAACTGTGGAAACAAGCCAAGTCAACCCGTCCTTTGTTTTCCTAACTGTGGTTGAAGTTTGCAGGAGTTTAGCTTTTTGGGCGCTTTCAACTCTATGAGGGACAGCTTTCCACTTGATGAAATGAGAGGTATGTTGTATAACCTGAAAATGTTTTTTAGTCCTCAGCAGTCATGTATTCATGTTGTTGAACATATCAAAATTGACCAACCCAAGGTCAGTGATGATGGCTGCTCGAAAACCTAACATCACAGAAAACCTATGTTCGCTTGAATCCAAGCATCTGCTCTGTCATATCCACTTCCTTGTTCGAATGGGTTATAATATATTTATCAAGCCTGCTTTAGTCTGCAATTCTTGGAGTGAGACTTCAAAAGAAGTTAGACTTTGTATGAGATTGTACGTACAAGAAATTTGTATGCATGGAAAAGCAACTGTATCAAGGAAATTAGATGGATAGAGAGGTTAACACTCAGGGGACCCCCTGCAACACTCCATTGTAGAGTTGCCAGTTTGAAATTAGATGGATAAAGATGAGAGGACCTTGAATGGTTTTCTTTCTTGTCAAGTTGGAAGTTTTGAGCAAGCAAATGAACAGAAATGAAACTTCTCATATGGTGGCAGATGTTGCTGTGCTAATTGCTAGTGATCTTTTTTTCTATGACTAAAACTTGTGCAGACTTGGACAATTGGACCAAGGTTTGGTTTGATTTGCATTGCCAAACACAATTCAGCACAGTTGACTGTGAGAGTGTGCTAGTTGAGTGCTTTGTTCAGTTTCTCTAAAATGTTGAGACATTAGTCCCACTATTTTAGTAGACTTTCCCCTATTCCAGTGCCTCCCCTTCCCGGCTCCCAACACATCCAGATCTGGAGACACCCACTAAACTCACAAATGTGAATCACCTTACTTCAAAAACTGGTTTTGTACAAGTGCAAAAATGTTTTGACGCATCTCCAATCACCTTAACTCTTTACACTTGCAAATGTGTGGGTTTTTGCATAGTGGGTTGAGAAATCGTGAGGTGAACATAGAAACCCTTTTGCCATCTTTAGACCAAATCAATTACAGTTGAATAGTGGGTGAGTGGAAGACACGAAAAACACACATTAAATAACATTGGAAAGTGCATACTGTATGCACAAGCTATTGTGCTAATTTATTGGCAAGGACATTACTTACCAGAACAAAGATTGGGAGTTGAAAACTCCTTATTCTTTAGGTACACTATATGTACATCTAAGACTCAGCTTTGAGCATAAACACCTTGTAACCTATTTGGCTGAGTCTAGGTCTTCCCACACCTAGACTTGTCGGGCTAGGTCTTGTGGTGAGTCTTTCCTCACTAAGACCTATTGAACTAGGTACGTGAATCTAGCCCCGAACCTGGGCTAAACACTTGGACCTGGCCAACACGGGTCATAACTCTCATTGACTTACATCATTTTTGTCTATATGTATTGCTTTGCCATATATAAATACCCTTTGGGTATCTAGTCAAAACCTAGGTTCAAACCAATGTTGTGCATGTATATGGTTTAGAATGTAAAACTCGTGTAAGTGTATTTTAGATACTTATTTATATTACATTTTAAGGTATAAATTTCATTCACATATGTGACAATATAAAACAATATAAATGGTGTAAAAATTGCAAGTATTGCATCTCCTAATCAAGTTTTGTCCTTGGTTTCTTTATGCTTATATTAACACACGTGTTTTGGGCGCTTTCAAATGTATGAACATGAAGCAAAGAGATAGGAAAAAAGTTCTTCATTTTGCAAATTGAGGTTGTTTTCAAAGCATTTTGAGTCCAATTACCCTCACCCAAAACTTAACATGAAGTTTTTTTTTCACGTCCATCCTAATAAAAAACACCATTTGTGAACCAAAATAAAACTTTCACGTGTTTTATGGAGAGACAACATAGAAAATGGAAATGGAATATGCAATGGAATGGGTTTTGTGTTCATTCTCCCAACAAAAAATGAAGGTTTATAACAAATTGGGGTATTGCACTTTTCATTCTCATGATATATCACAATTTGCAAAAAATTGATGATATTGCACCTCCCGTTCTTATCAACCATTGAAAGTGAAGGCATTATGTTCTCATTGTGAGCGATGATTGTGATTTTTTAAATAACAAGTCTATTATTATGTAAGACAATGATGGAGTATGCAAGATGATTAAGGGATGGAACTCACTTGAAATAAGTTAGTAATGAAGCTCATAACAATGCTTGGAGTTGCAAAATAACCATGACACAACCACTCACACGTGACAAAATGTAAACAATGGGAATGACACGGGGGGAGTTTGCAACAAAACCTAGAGTTCTAAGACTACTACACTTGCATTGGCTAAAAAATAAATAAAAATTGAAGTTCAAAGCGGAGTAACATGAGGGGAGCTCAGAGCAATTTAGTATGCAAGACCACAATGTAAAGGACTTTCATTCCTACTTACTTAAATCTCTCTTATTTCCTACCTACATATAGACCTTTCTCTTCTCATGCCTACCATTTGCTCATTTCATTTTCTTTTTGTCTTCCTATCTTCATTGATCCGACTCCATTTCCATAGCCATCATCTTTAATTCTATGCAAGTAATGTACGAAAAAAGGAAATGGAATATGCATTTGCAAAGAGTATTGCATTTGTTCTTTCACAAATAATTAAGGTTTGTAACAAAATGAAGATATTGCATATCCCAAATGAGTTGCACCTCAATTATGAAGGAAAGGCAAGGTGGTTTACAAGCTAGGGTGGATCAATTTTCACAATTTTTAAAAATCTTTACTAGTATTTTTTATAATATATATTTCTAGTTCAAAAATATAAAAGTTGTGAAATTTGTTATATATATATATAGAAAAATAATGGATGGTGACCATATAGTATAACCTAAGTTACAATCATTGCAAAAAAAATTTAATTTCAAAAAATCATGACATAAAAAACTTTGCCATTTTGGTTGATTTTTGACTTTATTAAAAAATTCATATGAATTAAAAGACCTCATTTTGAATTGTAAAACATATTATGATTCTTGAAGAGAAAATGTTGTTATTTTATTACAAACCATGATTACAATGAGTCCATTTCTTTTTTTTATAAGGATTATGACACTAGTTTGCATTTGAAAGTCCCTCATTTGATGTAAATATTTTGGTTTCAAATAAATCCACTTTTTATATCACAATAAATTATGTAAGAAGCATACGAATGAATCCATTTTCATAAAATTAAAAAAAACCATTTGAAATAAGTCACATTCCAATCTATAAAAGTGCAAAAAATCTAACATTGCAAAGTCCATTTATAAACATTCTAGCTTTCAAATATTGGGCATCATGTATGAAGGTTGTTGCTAGAGGTTTTTGGTACAAGCAAGAAAGTCTTGTGTGTGGAGGTTTTCAAAAGCAAGCGAGGTTTTGCAATTTCCAACCAGCAAGGTGTAATGTGTGTGTGTGTGCATGTGTACCTTGCTAGTTAGAAACAAGCAGCGGTGGCCAATTCTGGTATAGAAGAGAAGGCATAATTGATAGGTCTTCTTGGGTCTACCTGACCTAACCATTTGTTCAGAATCCACATGCCCATTATGCAAATGATGAAAACCATTATGTTATGGAATGTGCTTGGTACAGGCCATGGTGCCTGGTGAGGTGCCTGTTTTGCCTGAATTTGGGCGAGCCTAGCCATGATGCCCATTTCGCTACCTGTTCAGAGATTTTTGGCTTGTCCTACTAGGCTTGCCTGAATTCCTCACATGCACCTCACCGGGCACAATGACTTGTACCTGAAATGCTCAACAATACAAGAAGATTGGAGTTCAAGGGTACGAATTTTAGTTCATTCTTGACAGTCAAGATACAATCTGTAGCTGTTTTCTTTGGTTGTAGGTAAATTATAGGTGACCAGGAGTTGTGCATTTTAGATCAGTACCAAAAGCTATTCTCTCATGTCTATTTCTGTTTCTATATATATATGTATGAAATTTAGACACAGGTCTTAGAAACAGGCCTTTTGTGACCAACCCAAAGAGGCCTCAAATAAATAATATATCATGGCACCGTCCTTCTTTCCACAAAGTAGTAGCAGCAAAAAACTGTGGAGAATCATGGATCCCCCCCCCACCCCAATGCTTCAGTTGAGTCTGATCTAGGATTTAAATGGAGTGTAATGTTTGAGATCGGTGAGAATTCCAGCAATAGATCCCACTGCTGCAGCTAATGATACAAAGAAGCAAATGACACTTAAGGTATGGAGTGCGAGCCATGTTGAGCTCCATTTGTGTATGCTCTGTTGCACTATGTACATTTGAATTGGGAAGTAGACTGTGAGAGGCCAAAATGAGAAAGCTCCAATTAGCCCTAGTACGTCGTTGAAGAAGGGAATCACAAGGGACACAACTGTGGTGAATGCTACAAATGCCGTGCGCCAGACCAGACGGAACAGGTTGATATGTAAAGGTGCCCCCCATGGGAGCTTCATCTCGAGCTCTTTGTGGATGAAGTCACTCTTGGGGAACTTGCGGGACATTGTGTGTTCGACGAATGCAAACAGTGGTTGGGTGTAGACCTGTACAATACCCCCCACATTGCTAAACTGAATTGCAAATGTAGTGTTAGATGACAAAGTATTGTGTTTTTGTGATAGAACTAAATTTAGAGTGCTGCAGCAAAAGAAAAAGTCAACAAACTGGATGAGAAACATTGAGAGACAAAGTGCGTGTACCTGATAAGCTCCAACAAGATGGACAACAATGCAAGCGTTGGCAAAGTCAACAAGCCAATATGGATTGTAGAATCCAAAGCCTGTAAGGAGATTGCCAGGGGCCCCATCCCCAAAAGCAGCATAGCCCACACAGCCCACAGACATGTAGAATATGGTGGTGGTGAGTATCCCAATAAGAGTTGCTCTCTTCATAGTTTTGTTCTCAGCGGGTGGAGCTTTCAATGTGTCCTGCTCAACACTTGAAACAGATCTGTTGTTATCTTTTCACAATAGAAATGAAGACCTAAAAAGTGTATATCTATGTGGTCTGAGAGGACAAATAAAGTGGTTTTGGGAGAATTCTGCACCATACCTGGATTTCAATAAGGATCATGGAGAATGAGTATGCAAATGCTATGTTGCCAAGTGCATTGCAAACATCCCAGATCTTTTGAGCTTTTGTTGCAAAGCCAATACTGGGGTCACCAATTTCTACCCCAGTCAAAGTGCCATGAGGATGATCTCCTTCTGCAACGTAAATTGTATTAGTGTCCAACAACTGTATGTTCTAAATGCATGCCAGTAGTCAAATGTCTTGAATTCTCTATTTCTACAGGTGTAGAGATAGGCAGACACAAAGGCATCTCAATGAAGACATTCAAACACAGCTGACAAACCGCATCAAAGAAGAAACATGGGACACAAATGGATCCATACATATATGTAATTGTGGTGATGGGTGTGTCTCCATACCTGAAGCTTTCCCTAAACCAAGGCCAAGGCCAATGGTTGAATATGAGAATGACATAATTGCAGCAACTATTGAGAGCCACCAGATTCGATCAAAGTCAGGGATCTGCGACAAAATGACCTGTACTATGCCAAAGAAAACCATGTATATGATGTTGGATACATGACATGGTGCACTATCTCCATCTGCATGAAAGCAGTCGGATCTCTTTATAGCTCTGTACACACAAGCAAAAAGTGGTGTGAATTTCTTGAGGAACAGTGGAATACATAAAATACAGCCCTGCAAGTCCATCTTCAGAAAAGGAAATATGCAGAGAAGGTGTTCCTGTTCCTATCAGCGCATATAACTTTTTCTTGTATCATTTTTTACCTCTAGAGTGTACATAAAAGATATTTGACTGACATATTTTTAAAATTAGTACTACAATTTAAATCTTTCCTGATGACCCCCAACAACTGAGGGATAGTGGCAGTTTCAACTTCCTTGCAAAATGCATCATGACAGCCTATCTTAAAGACGAGTCCATATTCTTGCTCAGGAAAGTGCCGCAAAGAAATCAATGAAGGGTCTTCTTCAAATGATTACACAATAGTTTGGCATCTGTGATTTTCCTGGAATGTTGCCAGACATCACATGGACTGCTTGTGACTTTTGTAAAGAACTACATAGCCCTGTTGACAACTACTGCATGGTGAAGCCAACAAATCCTGAAATTACAAACAGAAAGACAAAATGAAAGAAGGGGCATTACACCATGCTTGTTGTAGCAGTGATGGTATATCCAATTGCAGTCCCCAACAGATTGGTGTACTGCACTAGCCCACAGATAACCACTTGCTTTGGTCCTGCACCAACATAAAATAGAGAAACTCACAAAGTTCTTTACACATACACATAAAGCAAATAAAGCAACTGGGAGCATACAACATAATCCTTGACATCTTCTTCTTTCGATCATGGGGCTTTCCAAGAACAAATGGAATAGTAAGAAATCTTTCTTGACTGCTTATTTCAAGGCTATAAACTGCTTGAGACCTCTTCTTAGCTGTGCAGTTCGATTCAACAATTTGCTGATCTGATTGCACATCATAGTTCTGGGGAAGATGCTCTTTGTTCTGAGCAGGACAGAGCTTCGACTAGCATCTTCTTCTTCTTCAAACCTAATTTATCTGTAGTGGTTGAATGAGAAGTGCTTGATGTAATACTTACCCAAGTTTGCTTTCACAGCATCCATGTAGGTGTAGTTTCTCTTGCCAGAGACAGGATCAGGGCTTCTGTAGCAATCTGTGAGCAGCAGGGCGGTGTAGTATGTGACCAGGGCAAAGAGGAGCAGCACAATGGGACCCACTACCCAGCCCATCTGTGCCACACTCCAGGCCAGAGACAACACCCCTGATCCTATCACTGCTGTTATCACATGTGCTGATGCTGTCCAGACGGTCCCTGCACAGCAGCACCACACCAGGATATTAGACGACTCTCCTCATCAGAGACTCGTCTGCAGCTGCAGCTTCGTTCTCAGATTATTTTCATCAAATTTTGATCTGAACTATCAGCAGCTGTTGTTCTGCTGCACTAGTCTTCTAGGAGGATTCAGTTCTTTCCCTTGTTTCTGATTGAGCATTTGTAGAGGAAGAAGAAAACTGCCATCACGAACTGTTTCTTGAAAACATAGTGAACGATATTGTTGCAAAGGTAACGAAGAAAATTGAGCGTTCAGAAGAAACAAACTCTAGATCATCTTGAATTAGTCTTGTTCCTAAAAAAATATGACGACAAAATCATCTCAAAACCATGCATGCTGGTGGAGACGATGATCAAGAAGCCGCAGAAACAACGGCTACCTATTGTTTCTTGTAAGATTGCTTATACAAAACTTAGAGCAAAAGAGAAACTACATAGTAGAGGACAAATCTCATTTTCTTGAAGCTGCAAAACAGAAGAAGATGAAAAAGAAGAAGTAGAAGCAGCAGCAGAATGAGGAAGCAGAACAAGTAAAGAAACAGCTGCTGCAATGATGAAGCATTTTTAGGGCCTCGTGACTCTTGTTTAGAGGAGATCTGAACAAAGAGCAAGAGCATATGTGAACTTTGCCTCTGCGTCTGCTTTTGCCATCGTCGTCCAACTTGAAGTAGGTAGGATGATTAATCAGAGTAGGGTCGTGATGATCTCCATTCATGTTTCTTTTGTTGTACTGCTGAGCGGCACCTGCACCTCCATTCTCTGCCCGTGCGAGGCTCTCATCTCCATGACGTGCACTTTCAAGCTTCATTCTCTCCTGCAAGTTGACACTCCTCCTGAAACTGCTTGATCGGTGCCCTTTGTACAATTTTCTGAGCAACACAAGCTGTTGTTCTATCAAGAAATTGCAGCAGACTTTCAGAGGCTTGTTCGGTATATAATAAAGCTGCAAGAGTCTCTTCGCCAACTTCTCCGAAGCTTTGCACTAGCAGAACCGAAGACAGTGATTCTAATAGAGCTTACGTTCTCCTTAGACAGAGCACGGCCTGCCTTTCGGCCGGTAGCTAGCGAGGAATTCAGCAGTTTCAGAAGCAGAAAATAGTGATTACTGCGAGAAATCAGATATGAACATTCGACAATATTACGCCACAATTTCACAGGGTGAAGTCATGAAGCCTCCGAGTCGCCTCCACTCTGCATGCAATTCGACTCCACAGGGTTACAAGACCTTTTCCACAGACAGTGATACTCATGAAGCTGCAACAACTCTTTTGGTTCAAAGAAAGCGTTACGCACGATGTGCAGCAACTGATTGCCGCCACACAAAGAAGGAAATAACCGTCAAAAGCTCCGAGGTCCTCCTCCAGACAGATGCTTAACAGAAACGTCGCTCAGGTGCAGCAATCAACAAAGCCATGAACGAGCATCTTCTTCAAGCAATATCAAGCAGCTTCTTCCACACACAGTGTTTTCTCCGAACACAACATGTATTGGACTATTACCTCCGGATTTTTCCTGACGCAGTCAAAGCCCCATCACGTATAATGTGCAAATCTTTCTAAGCGAGAAAATCTGGAGAGTAATATATATACACAAAAAAATGTCATAATGAAGCATAACATGCATGCATGCGATACACTAGAGAGTTCAGTGACAAACTAGGCTACGAGGTCGTGAAATCTAAACTGAAGTCGAAAGTTTCAGAAAAGCACTGTGCAAGCAAACAAAAAAAAATCATAAACAAAAAACATAGAAATTATCCGAGTAATGACATGAGTACAGAAATAGCACCGCTAGCAAACTGCCAGGAGATTTATATCATATGACCAACAGTTTAAAAGCGAGAGCATGTACATCAAAGAACTGGAGATTTCAAGAGAGTTCAACATAGAATTGAAAGTGTAGTACTAGCTACTACCTAGTGTGTAGTGAATGGTGCACCAGCAGATGATCAGTGCACTAAATGTCGCAAGCGTATGTACATTGAGAAACGGCTGTCAAATGAGTTGTAGCTCGTACCTGTAGAGCTTTCTGACTGTCGCAAAGGGAATTTAGTTCTTGAGGAATATTAGTTCAGAAAAACCGGCGATGTCAGGACAAAATTAAGAAGAAGAAGAAGAAGAAGTAGAGATATCCCAAAATGAATGGAAATTACAACTACTGCAATAATATCTTCCCTCCAAAGAGTTGAGAAAAACAAGTTGTTGGATGCAATTGCCACAAGAAGAAACGCACACAACCACCAGCAGCAAAGAAGCAGCTCGGACGACACAACAAACAACGAGAGCGCCGTGCAAGGAATGAAGGAGAGTGGTGGCGCCCATGGAGTGGTGTTTTTTTTTTCACTTTTTTACCACGCAGTAACTAGCTAAATTGCAGTAAGTTAGGCTAGCCACCCCCCCAAAAAAACCCAACAAAAAACACCCCCTTTCTTTTACCCCAAAATCTTTTAAAACCCCTGCATTTCATCCATCCTCAAATCCATGGATGGATGATTTCCCCTCATTAAACTAACTCAGTACTTTACAACTTGCATAGTAATGTTCACAAATGCTCCTTCTTTTTTGGGCTGGATGAACATCATCATTGCAGTTGTTGAGGGGTGTGTTAGTTTGGTTATTTTACACTAGTATCCTTAAGAATGGAAATTTTTTTTTCTTTTTGAGAAAAAATAAAAATCCAATACCCATGTAAATTTTAAACCTCCACATTTGATTGCACCCTAATAATGCTATGAAAAATCATTCTTTAGTTGTTCCAAATCATAAAAAGATGAACTATTTGCAAAGGAAATTTTTGATCTAGTTAGTATGGATAAGAGAGAGAGGGAGGGGGGGGAGAAGGAAAGACTTATTTATGTGCATTTGATGTACTTGTGTCCTCTTTTGCTTTGGGCATGCACTTCTATTGACTGTTGAGGGGATCATGCATTTTTGTGTTTATTAACAAAAACCCAATACACTCACTCCTACTCCTTTTGGATCCAATTGGCTAACCTTCCCTTTTGTTTTTTCCTTTTCTTGAAGTGAAATTGTGTATTATTTTCATGTATATAGAGGAGTTTTTTTTGGCCCAACCAAAGATTTGCATTGGTGTGGGCCTTCAAAATTGATTTTTCTTTGTATAAATAAAGGGCATTGGACAATATCCTTTTGTAAGCACATCTATGAGAGAGAGAGAGTGTGTGTGTGTGTGTGTAACTAACTCCGTGTTTTCTTCCTACGAATAGGTGTAGCTCAACACTATTCAACATCCCAAGTTGAAGCCAATGGAGTTTGCCCAACATCTTCCACCCATGCCATTAATTTCGGGACTAGTACCAAACTACCAACCTTGTTGGTTGCCATCCTTCTTTGTCAAGGCAATAACAACAACTACAGCCTACCAAAGAAAACAAAATCCTTGCATATCTTTGGTACAATCCAAGACACCCAAATGAAACTACCTATAGAATCCTCTATCGTAGAAGTGCTTAAGATGAGGTCGATCAATTCAACTACTATCATTACTACTACTTTGAAGTAGAAGTGCTTAAGATGAGGACGATCAATTCAACTACTATTGTTACTACTACTTTGAAGTAGAAGTGCTTAAGATGAGGACAATCAATTCAACTACTGTTGTTACTACTACTTTGAAGTAGAAGTGCTCAAGATGAGGACAATCAATTCAACTACTGTTGTTACTACTACTTTGAAGTAGAAGTGCTCAAGATGAGGATGATCAATTCAACTACTATTGTTATGACTACTTTGAAGTAGAAGTGCTTAAGATGAGGTTGATCAATTCAACTACTATTGTTACTACTCCTTTGAAGTCTTCATCAAACTAGCGTATTGTTACTACTTTGAAGACTTGATTGAATTAGCTTTGTCACTACTATTTTGAACAAATGGTTGATTTAGCCTTATCACTATTACTTTAATCACTTGAATCCCTATCACTACTATTGCTACTTTTGATGATTTGATCAATTAGCTGTATCAGTATTACTACTACTACTACTTTGAAGATAGGCTGATATCTAAATTGCAACTCAGTGAAGCAATACAATTTGTGCACAAATCAAGCACAAAAACCACTAACAGTTTTTTTTCTAAAATCTGATGATGCACAATGGATACCCACTAGGTATCCCAGCAAACTTTTCAAAGGCTTTATTACAAACATAATGCCCATGCGAGTCAATCCAATCTGGAACATGAAACAAGTGGGGGGATTTTCCTTTAATCACTTCACTAATTCCCAAGCCTCCTTTGATGAAGCTTGTTTTGAGATTATGTAGCATGAGTTGATCTAAACCATGATGGAAGAAGATGATGTTTTCTAGCCTTCTGAATGTCGGGATAATAGTGCAGTGTTGAGCCATGGTCTGTCAATGGTCACCAAAAACTATTTCATCCGTGGTGAACTAGTTAATACCATGCCACAACTCTAAAGAACAAAGAAAACATTACCCAAAACCAAAACTGGAAAGCAGTTTCAACAATTATAGTCACTTGATGTTCAGAGAGCTTCAACAGCAATATGTATGGTATTGAGAAGCTACCATGACACCATAATGCCCCCACTGACTTCATCATCTCCTTGCACACGAACTCCTGAAGATGGCTAGCATGATGAAACCTCGATGTAAAGGAATAGTGAACAAACCAAGAAGAAAGATTTGAAGACAAAAAGAAAGAAAAAAGACAAAAAAACTCACATTCGGAAAAGTAGGGGAGGGTGGAGAAGAAAAACACCAAGACAAATAACTTTAAGAACATGATCTTTTGAGGTCAAACTCTGAAAAACCACAACCAGTCACCAGAGAGTGTCAAGGAAATGACATAAAAGAGGCAATCTGAATGAGTTAAAAAAGATCATCATTGCTAGATTAAAGAATTAATCCATCAGCAGCACAAGGAATACTGAAATTGTCAACCACCAACTTGGAACAAAATGCTAGAACCCATTCGTGTACAAAAAGTCCAGGACTCAAAGTCCACAGCCACCATGTGACAAGTAGTCTACTTGATCTTCTTCTTGGGCCTCAACTGTCAATTACAACACACAGCAAGCCATAATCAGCCACAAAAACTTGAGGAAAAAACACACTAGACTGATCAGCAATCTGGCTTTCGAAAATCAAGGCATGTCTAGGAGAGTGCAGAGAAAACTCCACAACAGCCTGTCAAAGGTAACACAACAAGAACAAGCCCAGTCATAACCTTGTCAATGACACTCACAAATGGCAGACCCATCACCCTCATCATGAATGGCAGTGAAGAGCTGCCAGGACTCAGCTTAAAAATCAAGGTGGTCTAAATTCAACTAAAGCACGTGGAAACCAAAACCAGAATCACAGCAGCTAAATTATGTGCAATGGATGTTGAGAGATATTGTCCAAAACCTGGTTACTGTGACCACACTTCTTCTTCCTGCAATTTACAGCCCGAGGGTGAAGACGAGCATAGCATCTGCTCACACCAGAATCCAAAACAATTCATAAATTTTCAGAAACAACTTACAGGCATGTAGTTCTGACTATGACCAGTGTTGCAGGAATCATTTGGAGTGCAGAGCTCATGGTGTGCAAATTGTTAACAAATGATAGATGCGAACTGCTCTTCAAACTGATGAAAGCACAATCAACGGAGCACCAAATTGTCAACCTAAACACAGAACTCCTGCGTGTTCCCCTAATTGTCCTTGACCTCTAACATAAAACATGCACAGTTACTGCGACATACAGAAGTGCATCCAATCTGCAAGGACTTCTAGCTTCCCAAAAACTGGATATCATAGAAACAGATGGACTGAAACCATCAAAGAAAGAAGAGTAAACAAGAGAGCCTACTTGCGGCAAATCATCTTCTCCTGATTGTATTTCCTTGCCAAAGCCATCAATGAGGGCTCAATGATTCCTCCTCGCAGTCGCAATACCAAGTGCAAGGTCGACTCTGCAGGAATCCCAGCCCAGCCCTTTATCAGCACAACGTGGAACAGCACAAGATCCTACTGCAAGTCTTTGGAAGCACCTCTGCGACAAAGGACTGGGTAGTGATTCATTCGAGCCTCTAGCAACTCGACCTAGGCCATTGTTTTTTCAAATTCCGGAGAGGTCCAGCCTAAGTACCGAAACCATCATGGATATTGACGCACCTTTCTGGATATTGTAGTCAGCCAAAGTGCGTCCATCCTCGAGCTGTTTGCCGGCGAAAATGAGACGCTGCTGGTCGGGGGGAATTCCTGCAAGCAACTTTGTCAAAGGAATCAGGTGCTAAAACCCTAAAAATTGACAGTACGGGAGATAAACGCCATAAAATACACAGAAGCCCGTGTTTTCCACAGCTGTGCATGAATGCGTGTGTGGAAAAAGAAACACGTCCAGGGGGGAGAAGAAGCACCGAGAGAGAGAGAGAGAGAGAGAGAGAGAGAGAAGCATCAGAGACAGACCTTCCTTGTCCTGGATTTTGGTCTTCACATTGTCGATGGTATCGCTGCTCTCCACCTCGAGCGTGATGGTCTTGCCCGTCAGGGTCTTCACAAATATCTGCATCTTGATGCACCTCGAAACCTAGCAAACCTCAGAGAGAACAACCCGGGAACCAGCGCCAGAGCCCGCGAAGCTCCACCGACGCTGCAGAATCCAAACGAAGAGACACGGCCCGCGGAGGAGGCACAACAACGACGACGACGACGGCCATAGCTTCGGCCCAGACCTAAGTCCCGAACCTAGCAAGAGGAGGAAGAAGAAGAAGCATGGAAGGAGCTTCGGCCCAAACCTAAGGTCCGAAGGGGAAGCAGTCAACCCCCGTGTCTGAACACGGTTCAATTAACCGAGGTCGTCAAACGAGAGGCCAAATAAATCCACCCGCCTATTGGTCCAAATTCATGACGTGTCTGAATCAAGTTGTTTTTGCAGAAGACTTGATTTATCAAGTTGGCCAGTGTGAACAAGCTCCCACCAGTGCACCACCCAGTGGGTACCCGTTACGACTCAGTTCTGGATGAACCTCACCTGACTTAATCTCTGGTTTACCCTTGGTAACCCAATCTGTAGGAAGTAAGTTCTATATGTAGGTAGATAGGTAGGTAAAAAAGTGATTACTACAGTGCATGACACCTAAAGGTGACCTGTAAAAAAGTTTGGCAGCCAAATTTGGGCCAAACATTTCAGCATAAATCCGAGGAGTTTTTTGAATTTGGGTTAAGGGATGTAGGGTTAGGGTTACGGAGTGGCGCGGTCTTTGCGCCTTCTGGCGAGCCCGTGCATAGGCATGCACAAGCCCATATTACTTCGTTTTCACCCACATCCAATTCGCAGACAGTAGTGGCCACCATGGGGAGACTTAACAAACGAAAGCAACAGCTCAAGAGATTAGTTGAGACCAGGCAGGCATGTCGTGACAAGGATGAGTCTGGACGTGAGGAGGAGGAGGAGGAGGTGACTGTGTTCGACGGCGAGACGACCGTTGATGTTAACGTTGACGCGCTTGGCGAGGACTTTGTTTGGCAGGAGGAAGAGCTTGAGTTTGAGGATGTGGAAGAGCCTGGCGAGGACTAAGCGGAGCAGGCGCAGGGATGGTTGGAGGAGTTGCGAGTCCAGCTGGAGAGCAAGCGACCTGCCCGTTACGTGGGGAACTCAAAACGCTCAAAGCGCCAACGTCGCCAGAAGCAGAAGAAGGTAGCTGTTGGGACCAAGAAGCTGACCTCGTTCTTTGCGCCTTGTGGCCAAATATGAGCCGCCCCAGCCAAATTTGGACGAAAGTCATCAATTTTGACCGGAATTTTTTTTATGTAGCCATATTATATGTACTACAATCCACCCCAAGTAGGGACACACATTGTTGCAAAGTGCTAAAAGAAACACATTCAATGCTTGTGAGAGGAGGGCATCATCACTTAGGGCCACTTTAGACAAGGGTCCAAAGAGCAATATCCAATGAAATCGAGCATTTTTATTGGTCAAGGGCTTAAATTGGTCCCAAGGTCTTTTAAATGAGGGTCCAGGACCAAGACAAATCAAATTGTGATTTAGCTTACATGGCATCATTTTGGAGTGAAAATCAATTAGTCTGACCAAAAAAAGCTTAAAGGAGAGCTCATGGTCGTCTGGAGAACCAAAGTGTAAGCTAGGGTTCAAAGTTGCTTATTTATTTGTTTTTTTTTTTTCCATTGTTTCTTTTTATGCTTTGTTGTTCAAATTCTCCAAGAATGGGAGACATGTTATGGATTGAGCACATTGTTGAAAGCACACCAACTTCCTCAATTTTTTATTAATTCTAAAGTTAACATATTTAATTTTGTGGATCCTCACAAGGTGGTTGCTAGAAGGAGTGCATTTTCAACCTTTCAAACTGCACAAAATTGAAGAACATTAAAAAGTGGGGGCAAAAAATGAAAAAAACACAATTTTCATAAGTGGAAGAGGATTTAGATTTACAAGAAATCTTTAAACTAGTTCCATTCCAAAGAAGAAAGCACCAAAAAAGAAAGTGAGTGTGATGAAAAATGAAAAAATGAGAATGAAAAAGTTGAAAAAAAATGGGTGGATGATGAAATATTATTGCACCTCATTTCTCTCTAAGAGGAGAAATGAAACTTGAATTTGTCAAAAATGTAAAAACACGAGATAAATTTTATATCATTCTTTAAGTTTTTTTTTTAACTTCAGAAAAGCTCTTTAAAAATTAATTCTTCATGTATCTCATTGCTCTCTCATAACTTCAGATGTTGCAAACCCTTGATGCCATATCAATAAACTCCATGAAAAACTTTACACACATCATACTTCAATGTTGTACAATGACTATTCACTGCAATGCAAGCACTTTTGCAATCACTTAATGCATGCCCATAATAAAAAAACAAGAACCTGCAATATTTTCTGCTTACACTTATCCATGGTGTAGTAAGAGTTTTTAAATAATCTAAAAAACAAAAAATTAAAAAAATTATGGAAAAAAAAACAAACCAAAGATTAACCTAATCCTCTCACATGTCAATCACACTTTTGATATTGGACCCTCAAATTGGACCCAAAAAAACTTTTAAACACACTCATTGTACCTATATATATATATATATATATATATATATATATATATATATATATATTTATTTATTTTAAATTTTATTTTATTTTAAATGTGAAGGAGGGTCCAATTCGAGGTTCAATTTGCTTCAAATTGGTCCTTATACCAAAGTTATATGAAGTCCTTCTTTTGGGCAAAAAATGGGAAGAAAGTGAAAGTAATCCCTTTTTGGGGGGTGGGGGCCTGAAATTCCCTTTTTCTTTCCATAAAGCTTTTGTCATTGGAAAGATGTGATATTTATATTAATTAAAATTAAGTTTAACATTGACAAAAATAATGATGAATTATTCATAATCATATGAGAACATAATAAGACGAAAAATTATCACTAGTAGCGCATGGCAATGCAGAGCCCAAGCTTGATATAGAACATATATACCAATAATACTATGTAGCTCACGTCAACTTGAAAATAAAACACACACAAAGGTTTTTCCTTGGTGATTTGGAATTTATTATTCAAAACATGTTTTGTCCAAATTTCCTTGCAACCTTGAGGCTTTGTTATATCCTTTTGCTTTACCCATTCTTTGGATATATGAAAGTTTGGTTTCTTGTTAGGAGGTTTGCGGTAAATTTTTTCTTATGTGTGTCATGGAACTAGAAACCTCTTTCTTTTACCAATTGAAAGAATTTAAATCGGAAAAAAAAACTAAGACAATCTACATCATTGATTTAACATTAAACACTACATTTGATCCAACTATTTTAGATTATACACAAAATTTTAGTACATTTATTAATTTTAAATTTTAATTGAATGGTTTAGGTTTAGGCATACAAATATGAAGAAAACCCAAAATACTGTTTCTTGTAAACTTTATTTTGGTTCCAATAAAATTTCAAAAGTTAAATTTTGATTTTGAATTAAGACTCAATAAAAACATTATTCTTATACCCAAATGCACCTCGCACTTTCACAAACACATTTATACAGAAAACAATCTGTGCTTGAACATAACTTGAAATCCAAAAGCCTGCAATAATGCACATGGGGATGCTTGAAAGAAAACTAAAGAAAAATCATAGTTTTGGCACAAATACATTTGCATTAACATACAAAATACTCGAACAAATCTTGGAGTTTTTTTTTGCAGGGAAACATGTAAATCTCCAAAAACTATAAGTTGGAGATCAAATGCACTTTGCATTAAATGTTGTTCAAGTACCCAGGTTTGAGTCCAAATGGAATTTTAAGGAACAAAAATATGTTGAACATAGTGCTTACACTGGTTACACACCATTCCGAACTC
>Ga0116227_10005486_pt1 | contig 26667 bp, 21 predicted proteins | sample S1TSphgellanicum_FD_89693 | JGI IMG/M metagenome (GOLD analysis project Ga0116227, IMG submission 89693) | Host-associated microbial communities from peat moss isolated from Minnesota, USA - S1T2_Fb - Sphagnum magellanicum MG | ecosystem: Host-associated > Plants > Peat moss > Unclassified...
TAAAGCCCCAGACCATAAGGGCCCATATCACTAAGTTCTAGGGTAAAGCCCCAGACCATAAGGGCCCATATCACTAAGTTCTAGGGTAAAGCCCCAGACCATAAGGGCCCATATCACTAAGTTATAGGGTAAAGACCTAGACCATGGCTCTACCAAGCATGTAACACTTTGCGGATTTTTTTCCTTAAAAATACTTTCAGGGATACCCACTGGGGTATCATGGGAAAAAAAGCATTGAGATTGATGGCCAGTGTAAACAAGGAGTGCGTCACATTGTGGCCGTGCCATTTACATTAAAAAGTATCTTAAGGCAAAAGAAGAATTATGGAAACTCAAATATTTCACCATGCAAAAGTATAGTCTTTAAAAAAATAAATCTCTAAAAGAAACCAAAATCCTTCAAGATACCATAACTCTATAAGTAATCTCAAGTTTCAACACAAGCCAAAATATCATATTTCAAAAATCCTCATATAAAAATAGACCTACCTATTACCTAGGGGCCCAATATCCCTTAAGCTACTACATTCTATAATGAATCTAAACACAATATCCTTGCCTTGGTAGGCAAGGCCAACAAACCGACCACTCACAACCTTTTTGAGTGAGACCAATTTAAGTGGCTATATTTAACCCAGGAAAATGTTAAATTTGGACTTAGAGACCCTGATTTAGTGTAAGGAAGAAATATTTAGAAAATATATATATGTATAGACATATAAAAATTATATATGATATATTTTCACAAATATCGTGTTCTAAGATTAAATTGGGGCCTCTGAGTGGGGCATTAAATATGGATTACTAAAATATAGCCAATCAAAGTGCTCTCACTCTAAAGGGTGGTAGGTACAGTTAATTTACCGGGCCAGCCCGGCAAACTTAGACATCTACCTTAATAGTTTGTGTGCAGGGCAGTAAGTTCTAATTGTAAAGTAAGTTGTAAGGGCTCACATTGGGGCTCCTTTGGGAATGCAGGGCCCAGTGAGTGAGGTGGGATCCAAGTTTTGAGACCCAAATTCTCAGAATGGCCATACTTTGAGGTTTGCAGTCCTTACCTGGGGTAACTTCAAATGGGATTTTTTTCTTTTCTTTTATAACAAGTGTGGCCTGTGCCGTTGGCCGAAGTGTGAACCCATTACAAAATAGGGAAACTCAGCATGTGAACATTGTTTTGCAATGTATGTATCGATTTTCTGAACAGCCAAATATGAAAGGAAATCATGCTTGAATTGAATGGTAAGCCTTCGAGTGTGACCACTTTCTGAACAGATTTTCCCTTCCAAAACCTGGTTTTTTGGAATTTATTTGAATTTTCAGCAGTAGAAATCATTCTAAAATCAATATCTCTCACATTCTGAATTCAAATCCTGCCAAATAAATTCCATTAAATCCTGCTCATCAAGATCTTTCCAACAACACCAAAGGCACACTCCAATTCCTCCAAAATTTTCAGCTACGATTTAATTTAATTTTCAGTCAAGAAATCATTCAATATTCGAGAACTGTTGCACCGTAAGTCCAAACGTCATGGAACCAAGCTCATGCACCCATCATTGTCAAAAGCTTCCCAAAGACATCATGAAAACGATCTGAAGCATCCCAGTTCGGTGGATCTCATAACTACGAAACAAAACAAACTACCTTCCTTCATAGATAGATGGATGGCTGGAATTCATTTGAGTGCCACAGGACCATATTCTGTGTAATAATATATATCTTTGAAATTCGACTTCAAAAAGATAACTTTAGCATGGGAAGACAAAATCAAGTAGGACAGGTGAGGAACCTTACACCTTTCCCCCCTTTTTTACTGTGATACCTGGCGGGTATCAGAAGGATATTAATCAGGTATTAGAAAGTTTTTTAATTGTGGTACACAGAGGGTACCAAATACCCAGAGGGCAGGTACCAGACAAGTACCCATTGGGTATCACAAAAAAAAAAAAAAAAAGTTTACTGCAACACTTTTGACACGAGGTAAAGCCCTCGGGCAAGGGCATTCCCAAGATCCTTTCTAATCAAAAAAATTTCAAAAAGTTTTTTTGAGTATAAATTTTCCCACATCATATTATCATTGAGTCCTTTATTTAATAAAAAAACTATATGAAGGTGCATGAAGTCCATATTCATTGATTATGGATTCTTACAACTTTTTTATTTCAAAAGTCCATTATGTTATAACAATTCAAAAAAATTATAAAATGTAATTATAATATATATAACATTGTAGTGTTGAATCTTTTATCAACTTAATCATTTCTATTTAATCACATGATCAATTACAAATTTCAGAATTTTGCAAAAACTACTTTGTGACAAAATTTTATGAACAACGTAATGTGCTTTCACCCTTCACCTCTAATATATCTCTAAATGACAAGCAAAAATGTATTTGAGCCTTTTACCTTTCTAAATCCCTTCATATAATGATGGGCATATTGAAGCAATTAGGTTCATTTTACTAGTCAAAATCCCTTTAAATTATGAGCACAAACCAATTGGGCATTCAAAACAAAAGTTTGTTTTGTTTTGTCATAGTTCTTTCATAACTAGGAATGTGTGGTAACAATTTTTGCCTTTGTAAAACATTTCACATTTTTTGGTAATGCAAATAGAGGGTGCAATGTATCCAATAATGTGTATGTTAAGAATGAATGGGCATTTTGAAAAGCAAAATATCTACATCTACAAGCATTTTGCTTCTTGAAATGCTCACATTATTTTTTATCATGATACATAACAGGTACCCTTCTAGTATTTGTCGGGTACCATAGTAAAAAAAAATTAACATAAAAACATGTTGCATTTTACATTGTGCATTGCCCTTGGGTTGGGGTGTTTCCAAAATAAGGGCCCTCAACCTCTAGCCTTGGGGCCCATTATTTTGAAAACACCTCAATCAACCACATTACCTTACACTAAAATTGAAAGTAAAGTTCAACTAATATGATATGATGTTTTAAAAGCTTCAACAAGATAATCTTTGATTTTCTTAGAAAGCCAACTGGTTCCTTCAAGCTTCCTTCTTTACCATATATTTTTAGGTTACATGCTTATTTAACAATACTCAACAAACTCTTAGATTTTTGGTTGGTTTTGGTATAGGCTTGGGAGCAACCATCCTATATGTAAATCCAATTATCCATAAAATGGGTGGGAGTTTTGATCTTTGTTTTGCCCACACTTTTTCATCTCATCCTCAAATTTGGGCTATTTTTTAAATATCCCAAATCAAGGACCAACACTCAAAATTAAAGATGAACCCTTCCCCTACTTTAACTACATTAGTTGCATCCCTATGTTAAATCGAAACAATTACAAGGAGTCAAAGTAGCCCACTCCCATAGGAAGAAAGCTTAACATACAATAGTCATTTTATGATTTTTGGGGTTTGAAAAGGAACATACATGATATAAGCATCGTGAGAAGACCATGTGACAATGTCCTTTTAACCTAAATAGGTTGCCATGAAGATGTAATACCATTTAAATTACAATGTGTGAGGGTTAAACTTCAAAAAAGAAGTACATAAATGGAGGTTTTATATTTAGAATTTAACACCCTGAATGGACATAATTTTTTTCTAGGAACACAAGCTGTGCAAACAATATTTTCAACTAAAAACTATCAATTGCAAGCAACAATTTTTCTTCTAATGTAACATGATGGAAACATTTATGGATATTGGACAAGTCAACCTCATGTGGCAAGACAATACTACATCACAAACTTACAAGGCTTCATAGATTTGTACAAAATTTATGCAAAATCCAATTTATTACAAAAAAAAATTGACGATTGTCAACTAGTGCAAAAAATTGAATTATTCATTAGTTGGGTTTTATAAAAGAGTCTAAAACCAAATGCAAGTGAAGTCAAAAATTGCTTAACAACAAGCAAATCTTTTTAATATGTTTGCACATGAAAGGATTGAAGTGCAAGCTCACCTCCATCACACCCCAAGAGGATTAGCTCACATTGTCATGATTACCCCTGAAAGAGGAAGGAGGAAAAAGGAACTTGCAATTGAAAAAATAATTTTATGAAAAAAAACAACCAAGTAATTTATTTTTTCCTTTCACAAGTGATGTTTCGCCAAAAAAGTGTATTATTATACATATAGGTAATATAGGAACCATTAATATATATATATATATGTTATAAGTCTTGATATAAATTCCATTTTAAATATTCATTGGTGTGAATAAATTAAATTATTATTATACAATGTTGAAATAAAATTTAATGGTTCATACAAAAATCGCACAAATTTTATGCTATGGTTAATATGAATGATATTTGTAAATATTCAATGTCTTAAATATATAAACATATGAGACATTGTTTTTGAATGACATACATGAATGTTCATGTTTAATACACAAAAATTACATAGTTTTATCCAAAATTACATCACAATAATTGCATAGATGTAGTTACAATGTAAATTGTACATATTTCACATCAAAAGATCATAAGTAGAAAAGACACACCATTTATATAAAAATAATTTATATATGTTTTTCATGCCATTTTTACACTTTGAAGCCCACAAATTTTACACAAACATATTGTTTTATAATTTTCACATAGATTCTATTGAAATTTCATGATATTGTAAGTTTGTGATGTAGGAGTTGAAAGATTAACATGAGAAACCTTGAAGGTTGCTCTTAACAAGAAGAACATGCGCAAGCCACCAAAGGTTTTGAACATTAAATAATTATAGGAAGGGGGTAAAATGTTATTTGGTTCACCTAGATCACACCTACTTAGTTACAAGAAATGGCATGGGAGCTACCCTCAAGGCAAGCATGTATGTCATATGAGGGGATGATGTAATTTCAATCAAATCATCATCTTGATTCCATTGTAATTGAAATGTGTGACTTGCTTTCATGAAAATCCTATTAGAAAATGAAATTTTGGTTTTTGATAGAAATATTTTGCTTAAGGTTTAGGGAGTTCAAGAACAAGTCATTATAATTTAGCTAGGGGAAAGTAGGGAGAAATCTTTTTTTACAAAGATGCATAAGGTAACAAATGTTACAAAGATTTTTATGAAAAGAAAGTTGGTGAGTTTAAAATGGCAAAAGTTATGTTTAAGTAAGAATTCAAATCCACCTAAATAAAGCTTTAGAATAATGTTCAAGATGTTCATTTACAACAACTCACAAGTGGCCTTAAAAATCAAATGAAGGTTATGGAATATGTGAAGGCTAAAAACATTCACATTCATACTAAAATTTAATGGATGGGGAAAGGAAATTAATGTTCAAAAAAAACATTCAAAGTAATTAGGGAGAGGAACTATAACACAACCATCACCAACCTAAAAGGCCTATTGTGAGCATGGCCATGACACCACATGAGTTGGAGGATATTTGCTATGTGTTATATAAAAAATTGTACCATGTAAATCAAGTCCCAACAATGAAATAAAGGAATAAGGAACAGGTATTAACATCAATCCTCTGGTGAAATAGACATGAATGAAAGCTTGGATGCACCAATCATAAAAAAAAAAGCTTCATGTAATAATTCACTCCATGGCTAAAGAAAAGACCCTATGATTAAATGTGTCGCAACCCTAGCCTTGGGCTCGCGACCAAGACAAAGGGCTTGCAAAGGTGTGGGCCAAGAAAATGCCTGAGAGTCACCTCACATACTCCCAGGAGTGTAAGAAAGTGTGAGGGAGTATGAGGGAGTGTACCCTCACATTCCCAAGGCAACTCCCACTTTGGGAAATGGAGTCCCAGTGGACTTCCAAAACTTCAAAGAGTGATTTCAAGGGTCAAAATTCAATGGTTTGTGGTGTTTTTTATATCATTGGAAATCTCTTGGAACGTAGATGTCTAAAATGGGCTCGCATTGCTCATTTGGATATCTAAAACACAAGTTATGGCCAAAAGAAGGGTCAGGAGTCAAATTGCCAGTTTGACTCCCGACCAGAAAAAGTCAAGAATCAACTCAATTTACTTGGCTGCAGAGGGCGTGCGACATGCCGTTGGAAAGCTCTCGACAAGAGATACAACTTTGCTTCAGACTATATTGTAATTTGAGGTCTGCTTGCAAAATTATGAGGCTCCAAAGTCGCGGGAGTCCCATTTGGCGCAATTTCGGGACTCCCACTCTAGAGTCCCAGGAAAGAAAAGCCATTTGGATGTAGGCTCTGTGGCTAGCCACAAAGTATAATATAAAGGGGGAAGGTGGTGGCTTCCCCCAAGTTCGGGCTGTGGTGAGTCTAGTGTGTTTCTGTTACCCGTGGTTCGTCCTAGCACCAAGGGTGTTCCAACTATGCACAAACCACTTCGTGTGAGTTGTGTGTAAGCCCATGTGAGTGAGTGAAGCTTATCAACTCTTCCTAATCCCATCCCGGAGCTCCAACACGCCCCTCTACCCTTCAAAGTGTTGTGAGCTAGGGAACATGCCCCGACTCCTCCCTCTTCCATTGTCGTCTATTTGAACTCCCATTTGAGTCCTTCAAGGAGTTGGGAGTGTGTCAAAATGGCATTGTGGTAAAATCCCTTGTTCAATCTTGGCACATCATGAGTGAAGATTTCACCATGATTTTTAAATCCATCAAAAGAAGATTCCCAAAAGGTGTCAATCACGGTTTGATAAAAAAAAATTCAAAGTAGGGGACAAACAAAAGTTAAGGAACTAGTGCCCCATCCCACTCCTAAAACAACCTACATTTGTTTTATGAAAATTTTATAATTACACCTTCAATCATCTCTCATGAACATCATGAGGGTAGATGCAAGCTATGGCAACTCACTTTTTGCGACCTTATTGACTTTTTACAGAGTGTATTTTATTTAAATGCCATAAACACATTGTAAAATCATTAAATTGACAAAAATATCTATGGAGTAAGATTGCCAACTTGAATAAAAATATTTATTAAAGGGAAAAATTCAATAAACATACACCAACCATATAATAATCGACTTTTAAAATGGACATATGGACTATAATCTAGGTTTTGCGTTAACATTCAAATGCATTTTTTATTATGATACATGATGGAAAAACAAATATGAATCAAAAAAAAATACAAAAAAAGCTTTAACAAACAAATAATTATGGACTTTGATGACCAAATTTGGTCCATAATTTTAAAAGTCCCAATCTTGGTCATTTTTTGTTGGATTGATAATTTTTTTCCCCTAACATGTATATTAAAGAGTTTTTAAAATGGGAAACCTTTAATATGGACTTTATTAATTGATTAATTACCACATAAAGCCCACTAAACATTGGTTTTTAACATTTTTTTTCTATTTTAATGTTAATTTTTCCATTTATATGGACTTTTGGGACTAGGATTATTGTTGCTTTTGAGCCACCATATCTTGCATCTACCCATGAGCAATAACCAAAAAACTTTTTTTGCTTTAATGTACATCTTAAATAATGTGCTGCTTACCCATGAAATAGTAGATTGGGCCAAATACATTCCAAAATGACCGTGATTTACTTCAAACTTGACCTTTCCAAAGCTTACAACAAGGTTTCTTGGGAATTTTTGTTTTTAACCATGAAAAAGCTAGCTACAATGAAAGAATTTGTGGAGATGGTCAAAATATTATTTCAAGATGCAAAAACATTTATATACCTAAATGGTAACACTAAAGGGTGGATGCATGGTATGGTGGCTCAATTTCAATGAATAAAAATTTCCATTAAAGTCCATTTGGTAATGTTAAAATGGTTTTCTATTATTATATCATTAATTAAATAGGGGATTACATAGTGGTTTAAACTAATAAACTCAATTAGTGGCAAGGATTCCATACATGAGTTTGTTGTGTCAAATTATATCATACATTGAATCCCTATAAATGGTTTGAAATGAAATTCAATCATATGACTGATTTTGTAGTCATAATAAACATTATATGATTAAAAGGCCTTTAGTTGTAACAAATAAGTAACAAAGGACAAATAGTCATTGAATGTTCCACACACTAAAAGAAATGTTGTCCATTCTAACCATATTTTTACGACTATTATGGGATTAATGTCCAAACCAACTAATTTTACAACTAGCAATGCGTTAATCCTACATGTCCATGTAGTTGCAACTTGTTGTAATCACTATGTAACTATAGGAAGGGTTGAACCAAATTCTAGTTGTAGATGTGATTATAACTTATGACTAATATGATTTTCATTGAAAATGAGATGAAAAGTGAACAATGTCATCCAATTTTGATTACATGCATCAATGGATGATAACATAGTTGTTTTTGCAACTATGAATGAAAGGTTTTTCAACTGCAATAATATATTATACCACATGAGCAAAGAAACATAAACCACGTATGGCAAACTTTGCTATTTCAATTGGACTATTATCCCTTCAATGTACCCACCGATGGGTCTTTTTTGCAATTATCCATGGGTCTTCCATGATATAATATTTAATAGTTAATAATATGTTAGAAAAGGCTATTATAACCTAGTTAGTAAACTAAGCTAGCTAAACTTAATAGGTTACGTTAAACTAAGTAGGCCTATGTACATTGGTAGCCTAGCCTAGCTTGCATACTTAATTAATTGGCCTAAATTATCTATAGGTAATAGTAGGCTAGTTTATTAGGTGTAATTAATAGGCTAAGCTATGAAAGTTAGACTTAGTTAGGCTACGTAAACTAGGTAGGTAGTTGGTAAGCTAGGTCATTAATTAATCATTAAATTAGGTAGTAGGTACATTTCTTAATTTATTATATGAATATGTGATCATGTTTTCATATTAATTAATTAAGGTACTTAACCAATTAATTAGTTAGGCTAAGTAGTATGTAATATGTAAAATAAGTATTAGTAGATAGTAGGTATGTAACCTAAATAGTATGTAATAAATAGGATAGGTATTAGTAGGTAGTAGGTAAGTAGGTAAGTTAAGTAAAAGGTATTTTATTTTGTGGATATGTATAATATTTTTTGTATTAATTGATTAATTAATTAATTAGCTATGTTAAATGATTTATTTATTAAATTTAGGCTAGGCAATTAGTTTATTAGGTAGGCTAGGTAATAGATAGTAGGTAGGTGGGTTATAAATTAAACAAAAGGTGTTTTATTTTGTGGATATGTCATAGTGTTTTTGTATTAATTGATTAATTAATTAGTTATGTTTAAAAAATAATTTATTAAATGTAGGCTAGGATATTAATTTATTAGGTAGGCTAGGTAGTAAATAGTAAATATATAGCTTAAGTAGTATGTGATAAGTAGGATAGGTAGTAATAAGTAGTAGGTAGGTTAAATTGTAAATATTTTATTATGTGGATATATGATTTTTTTAAAGAATAATAATAATAATAATAAATTAGATAGGTTAAATAATAAAAAGTAGGTATGTAGCCAAAGTAATATGTAGTAAGTAGCAAATGATTAATGAAAACAATAAATATTTTATTGTGTGGATATATGATAATGCTTTTGTATGGGACAAAGGATGTGATAATGTTGGAGTGTTGTAGTGTTTCCTCTTCATTAAAATTGTCCCATATCTTTTGTCTACAACTTCAAACTTGTAAAGTATATAACTAGGTGAAGGAATGGACTAAATTCATGGTATGCACGATAAAAATAGTGCATGTGCCATTTGGGATGAACCAATCAAAAGGCTTGTCCCCAACAAAATAAATAAGATCCTACCTACCTACTTAGCCTATGTTATTTAGCCTATTTTACCCTAGCTTAAAATAGGTTGCTTATTATAGTTCAGTCTAGGATAGATTAAAATTAATTAATTGAAATAATTGATTACTGCAATTATAATATATTTTCTTTGAACAAATGGAAAATTGCAATGTGTTTTATGGCCATAAGCTCTTTAAATTACCACGTGGTTAACTCCTAACCACCCATCAATGGCACATTTGGTAGCATGTGATTATCCCAAATGTAGTCACAAATGCAATCACAAATTGGGGTTCCATGTCATACTAAGGATCATCCAAGGCAATGGATGAGAAATTTTGGCCTAGTCGTAAGGTTTGCAACTACATTTTCAACTTCACGGCCATGTCATGTCTTTTGCAACTAACTATCTTATGGTACTTGTCCAAAGCAGCTAGGCTATTTTTAGTTGCATGTGTCCATTACAACTATAACTAAATCACAAATTCACTTGTTGATTTTCAAATTTCTTTTAGTGACATGGCACTTTTCATCCTATAGTCATTAAGGACAAGACTTCATAAATGACAAGCTATATATAATGTTGAAGTGTCATATAATAAATGACTAAAATATGATTAGTAAACATTGGACCATTTGATTATGAAATTAAAATTGTTTTTTTTAGATTATTATATAAATTTAATTTCTAATAGGTAGATAGGTAGGTGATAGGTCTAGGTAATTTGAAAAAGGCAAATAGATAAGAAATAATTTAACCTACCTTACCTAACCTATGTAACCTATGTAACCTACTTACCTAACTACCTTAATTTACCCTGCTTACTTTAGACCTTTAGGAATGCACATAGGTTGCAAGTATTAAAAATTGAACCTTTCACTTTCACGATGATAAACCAATGTGTCTTTACCAATGGACTACAACATCAAAAGGTGTCATATTTTGGTCAAGTTTTTTATTTCACAAGTTTATTTCATATCATTACAAGACAATGAAATAGGTAGCAAGTTGTAGGATGATAGATACTAAGAGGTAGGTAGGTTATAAAAGATAGGAAATAAGATGTGGGTAAATAAGTAGGTAGGCAGGTGGGTGAATGAATAAGTAAGTAAGTGGGTGGGAAGGCAGCTAGGTAAATAGGTAGGTATGTAAATAGGTGGGTCATGTGTGGGTGGTTTAGTATTTAGGTAGTGGGTAAGTAATTAAATGGATAGGCAAATATGTAGGTAGGTAAATAGGTGGGTGGGTGGGTGGCAAGTGTAAGTGGGTGGGTAGATAGATGGTACATAGGTACATAGGTAGGTGGGGGGTAGGGTTGTCTATGTTCATATCAAATAACTTGTAATCATTTTTTAATCATTGTAATGACAATCGGATCTCCACATGACTTTGTCATCAGTCATGGATGTCATATAGATGAAATAAAAATGTTTAAAATGACACTTTCCATCTTGTTACCACCTCATCATCTACTAATCACATGCCCCACTAATATATAATTATGACTTTTCACACATAGGACTCAAAGTAATAGTTTAATTATGATTAAAGTCATACATATAATCATTTAAAACTTGTAGAAAATACCCTATTGTTAGTAGGTAAGTTAACATATAATTAATAGATTTAGATTGTATCTTGATAACTTTTTGTTACCAGTGGTAAATTATGGTCATTTACCACTCCCTAATTACTTAGGCAACAAAACTATTAATTTTAACAGTTCTAGAAGGTGGAGATGTGGCACTACCTTGCTACCTCACTAGAGTTAATTTTTAAAAAACCAGGATCAAAGCAAGAAAATAGGAAAGGATGTGATTGAAGGATGACATGGGTGAAATTCCCTTGAAGGGGATTCCTCTTATTGCATTATTTAGTGTGGTTTAATTTTTGGAAAAGAAGTTAATGAAGAAATTAGTCTATGTATGTTCAAAAGAGGTTGAAAGAGGAAAACCTCTTGATGTGATTTGTGAATTGGAAAACTAAGTCTTGAATGTTGATGTGAAATACTTTGTGCATGTTTATTTCCTTTTCTCTTCATGAAATCTAGTAAGAAATAATTATGTTTTATTATTTAGATCTATGGTTATAGGATTGTAAATTATTTTTTACTAGGCTAAATCTAAGGGGCAAAAACACACTAAGGTATCACAATTTCAATAAATTAAAGTCCCTTTTCAAAGTCCTTTTTTAATGTAGTTGAAAACTAGTTTAAAATATGAATATTTAGATGATATTGAAATTAACATTTTTTTCCATTTCCAATTTCAAATCATAATGTTAAAAGACATATAAAAAAAAATCTAAAGAGAAATTATTTTTAAATAATTATTTTTAAATGCTTAAAAAAAACTTTAAAAATAATTACAATTTTTAGAATTAAAAAAAATTCATAACATAAGAAACTAAAATCACAGTTCATTCATTTAATGGATCTTTAATTTCTTAAACATAATTCATCCAATTTTTTAAAGTTTTAAACACATAAGATTAACACATTGTAAAATAAAAGTCCATATCCATCAATGTTGTAGGTGTGACAAAAAATGTTGGCAAAATTTAAAAGTTCATTATTTATTAGCTATTCACAATTTTGATTTGATTTTTCATTTTTGTAAGGTCGATTATGATAGCTTTAGATAAATGGATCCCTTTTTTTATTATTTCAATGGATCTTATTTTATTTATTTTCTTATACTTAAGGAATATGAAAAAAATTGCCATTGTGACATCCATATACGATCACCATAGTGTGTAAACACCCCAAGGTTGTAGCAAGGTAAATGACATTTCATAGTAATGGAAATATTGTTGCAACATTGTAAAGTCACAAGCAATAATTGACATGTGATAACATAGTTGGCAACAATTGTCGCAACACTTGTAGCAATGGTTTTTACATTTTTTATGGCATTTTCATAATATTTTTCAAGTTGAACTTCGTTTTAAAAATCTCCAAAGAGGTAAACCACCCCCATTGTTTCTTGTAAAAGCTTGTTATTGGGACTCTCAATCCCAAGTTGTTAATTTTAATTTTTAATTTTTTAATTTCTAAGTTCTTCATGACAAGTTATTTCTTCCATTGGAAGTTTGAATTTATCAGGTCTAGAAGGAAAAATTGACAATTATCCTTTGGAACTACCTTCGGAATGCCTAAGATCACAATAATATAATTAAGGTCAATTGGATAGACTATTTATGAAATAAAACATAAGAAGGCTAAATCTTCTAGATCTAAATTAAATAAACATTAACATTATTGTGCATTTTAATGATAGTTGAATCAAAAGTGTCAAATTTGAAATTGCTCACGAAATACCACATGAATGAAACCTACCCCTCCAAACTAAAACATGGATATTAAACATTCATTAGATTTTAATTCAAGGTCATGTCTTAGCACCAAGGTCAAAAGTATGGAACCAAATCTTTAATGCTTGGAAATTCATGAGCAAATATATTCAGCTAAACCCACATGTGTTGGCTAAATATATTGGTAATGTTAGAATTTAATAATTGATAAGCTTTTGGGGATTCACAACAACACATTTTGGGTTTTACGATTGGTCTTTACAGCTACATATTAGTAAAAAAAAACATATGTGACTTGTGCCTAGTGAGTTGTTAAACACATGTTGTTTCACCCATTTAGTTGCAAAGGACAGTCAATTGCAAAGTCTAGTTGTTTTAACGATTATGATTTTTTAATTTTTTTATAATAATGAATTTCCATGTCATCATTAACTTTGATATGACATGTAAAGTGCATGCCATCTCAACTAAGTCATTTTATTCAATTAAGTGTTCTTTGATGGGTGGATGACATGGGTCCAAAATATATAAACATGTTATGAATCATTGCATCTAGCCAAAAGTCAACCTAACTTAACTTAGTTAAGTTAAGCAACCTAACCTAGCTTGCCTAACCAAAAATCAACTTAACTTAACTTTGTTAGATTAACTACTTATGTTAGGCAACCTAGGATACTTAACTTTGGCTAGGTGGTTTAAATTAAAAACAAAGGTTAGACTCTTAGCCCAAGAACTTAGGTTAAGCTACTTAACCTAAGCTAAGTGGCTTGGGTATCATAGGTTGTAAGAATGAGGATTTGAACTTGTCACCTTCACTTTGGGGTTCAAGTCCTCGTCCATTGCACTACCACATTTTTTTATACTAATTATATTTAACACAAAGTTATAAAGTTTAAAATTTTTAACCTTGAATTAACCTTGGCCACCCTAGGTTGACCTAGGTCAATTTACTTACTATTTAACAACCTAACCTAGACCTAGACCTCCTTAGGTTGACTTAAGATGAACTAGCTTTTCAACTTATACTACTTACTATCCTAGCTTAGGTCAACCTAGGCATTCTTAAGCTAAAAGAAACCTAAAATAATTATGTCGCATCTATTCGCATCTAGTCAGTGCATAGTCACATTTAGTTGCCTAAACCTAAGGTGGTTACAAACTTGATAAAATATCTTGTAATGAAGCTACTTAAATTGACTTGGGAAAAAACCTAAAGTTAGGAACTTAGACAAGCCTATATATGTTAACTTATTAGTAGGGTAATATATTTTAGGTATATTTAAACATACTAAGTGTAATAAATGTTTTATATCTAGTTAAGTAACTTCTGAAGTAGCTTATATTACAAAGTAGGGTTTTACTAGGTAGCTTACATACATAGGTTAATTTAATAGGTATGTTAACCTAAGTTAGTGTGTTAAATAGTTAAAAAGTCAAGGAGTTATCTAATCACCTTTTTCAAAACAACTATTAATATTGTAGTCATAATTCCAAGTTAATAATAAATTGTTTATTACACATACACATGCATGTGAATTCATGACTTCAAAAACTTCATGGCACACAAAAAATATGGTGTGACAAAAAATCATGGATTTCCATGAAAAATTGTGACACCTTGTTGCTAAATGGCATGTCGTGTCATCATCACATGGAAGACTAAGCCATTATTAATGGTAAAGGACAAAAATATTTTCAACTAGCTAATAAATGATATTAATTCATCAAATCAATGACATGAATCACAATTATGACAAATAGGACCACGTCATCTTGTTGGCATATAACATGCCATATCATCATCATGGGAGATTGAATTGTTATTAGTTGCAAAGGTGGATGGGTCTTGCAACTAACTAACCATAGTTATAAAACCATGACATCACATGACATTTCAATAGCCTTTGCAACTACATAGTGATTTTTGCGATTGGTCAAAAAACCCATAATATGTTGTTGATGTAGATTCTAAAATCAGCCATTGGTGTCCATTAATTCAAGGAAATAACAAAACCTATAAAAATAATTAGCATATAAATCTAATGAACACACCTTATGAACTTTTGCCACATGACATGTATCCCAAAAAGGAGATGTTGTAAATTGTTATTAATCACATGACCAATTAATAAAGGAAAATTTATTGAAGTTAGTGGCATGAATCATGAGGTTTTCCAACTATTAGCCAACCTTGTCGCCACATGGCATGCCATGTCAACATCACTAAATCATAAATCATTATTATTCAACAACAATTGCAAGAATCAATAAAATTTTGTTATTACTTAATTTTGGACAATTAAAAATATATTCAAAATATATATTCAAATTTTTGATATTTGAGCAAGAACGATCAAGTTGTGATACTAACTATAGTTGCAAAACCATAATGCCAAGTGGCATCACAATGTTCTTTACAACTAGGTAGTCATTGATGTGACTATGTAGTTACAATTGTAGTTGAAAAAGACATTAGTCATTTTGTTAACTGATTGTAAAACCCAAGATGTGCTGAAATGATTACAAACCATTGAGGACTTGTGAAACATTCGCATTTAAGAACTCAAAAACTGGGAAAAGGTTTAAAACAACTACCTATTCAAAGATAATGATTAACCATATATTATTTGGGAAATGTTTGTTGAAAAGTTGTTCAAGTACTAGAAGTTAAAACTTTGCTATCTTACACAACAAATTGGTGTTGGAAAATAATCAACGTTGTATCCTAAAAACAACAAAATGTTGTTTGAATTGTTGATTTGCACCACAAAAGCTTTCTTACCCATGTGATTTGTCAAGAATTATTATTTAGTTGCAAGAATAAGTCTAACTTAATTAGGCATGATCTTAATTAATTAGGCTAATTTAATTTAGCAATTAATTTAGTTGTGAATTAGTTCCAATGTGAATAGATTCGATTATGAATTAGTGTTTGGGATGTAATCCCTTATTGTGTGATTTCAAATCACTTGAGATTTCAGAACATTGTGTTTTTTTGCTTTGTAATTTTTTTATGTTTTCATAGTTTTCCATTTGCACATTTTGTGTGGTTTCATGTTTTCTATGTTCCAATTTGGATTCCCTTGTTCTATTGTTTCTAGGTTAGTTCTTTTGTATTTGGGTTGATGCACTATTTTAGATATCATGTTGTTATTTGATTTATGTGTGTGTTAATAGCGATATATGTAAGCGCTGATGTGGTAGTGCATGACAACTTAAAGGACATATAAATTTGCATTAACCCACCGAATAATCAGTATGCAACATAGATACATTGCCTTTTGCAACTTTGTAACAAAATTAATCCAAAAAACAATTGCAAGTTATTAGGATGCAATGCTGAATTTGAATATCCACAATGAGAAAAGGCCCAAGCAAGGCACATTACGACCTCTTCCATGGGCGATTAAGGGACCTTAAATTCGACCCAAATCAGTGGAGTTGGGTAGATGGCACACCATTGCTTGACTACATGGCTAAAAGAGGTTGAAAGATGATCAACATGAAGGATTCCTTGATGCAAAAAATCCAAGACAAATGTCCCAACTTTTTCACTCCTACATACAACATCAAGTGAAGTGTGGAGGAAGAATTGCGCATCAAGAAAGATGCCACTTTTCTATGGGCCCTTTACCACAAACCAGCTTGGGCTTCAGGGCAAACCCCATAAGATTCCCTTGGACACAATTTGTTAAACTATTAATTCCTCCAAAAAAAAGTATTTTCGAAAATTCGAACATTTTTTAAGATTAATATAATCAGTGTTGAAGCTGCCCACTCATTATTAATTTGTGCAAAATATATCATTGTCAATTTCCTCAATTATCATTTTGATAATACCCTCCTACGACCCCTTATGCATAAGAGTTGATTTATAAAAAATATTCAGCTTGAGAATCACCCAATAAAATGTCAAGGTTTGTTTATGTAAGAAAACTTAAGGAGGAAACAAATCTTGTTCTTTTCAATCTACGTGCACAATCCTTCAAATTCAAGCTAGAAGTGGAGCTGAAATTGGAGAAATGCAGCCAAAAGAAAACTAATAGCTCGATATCATAGGACAAGGGGAGGGGCAGCTTCAGCACATGTCTACTGTTCATAATTAATTAATTTTGAATATTTCATTTCAAAAATAAAATATTCCAAAATGTTTCAAAATAATTTTCATTTTCCTTCAAAAAAAAATTGGTCTTCATGAAAAATAGAATTTCAAAAATATTAGGATTAAAGAATATATAATTTGTGCCAAAGCTGCCAAGGCACTATGGTAGTTTTTGAATTTAAGTTTTCAAGAACATGTTGGGAAGAAAGTTCATGGAAAACCAAAAAAAATCAAGAAAAATTGCCAGATTTCTATACAAGCTTCAAGTAGGTAGCCAAAAAATATAAAGATTAATATAGTTTTCCTTTCATATAGCAATCACCAATTTTTACGTAGGTCAATTTTCATCTAAATGAGGTTTGAACCTAAATTTTTTTAAAAATAATTTAAAATGTTAAACGTAAAGTAACACTTAAATAAAACATATGACTATTTTCATTTAATGTTCATTCATTCTAATGGTTTTAAAATTATTTAATTATTGACATGTGTAAACTTTAAATTTAAAGTTCAACTTATCTTTTCACATGTAAAGGGTTGTGATGTAGTAGTTAATGTTTTTTTTTTAAATTTCCTAAAAATCTTGGGTTCAAACGTTGTTGTAATGATATGGGTAAGTGATTTTACCTATTTGATTTTTTATAAACCTATATAATTATGCGAATCAAGCTTTCAAAATTCACTTGATAACCTTTGTAATGATATGGGTTAACTGGTTCTAAACCCTAAACCCTACACAATTATAAGAAACTTGCCTTCAGAGTTCACTTGATAACCTTCACGAGTATCAGGTTTGAGCCCTTGTGATACTTGACCAGTTCTTAAAGTGTCAAATCTCACTCAAAATATTCATCAAAAAATGAAATTTAAAAATTAAAAATTAGAGATTGTAATGATTTTGTTGGAGGTTTTCAATGGTCAAAATTGAGAAAATAATAATAATAATAATAATGGCTAAAGTTCTTGTATTTGGGTTTTTGATGTGTAGGCAAAAGAATAGTCTAATGACAAGACATTTGTATTTGATATACAACATATAGCCAAATTTTCGCTAGATTTGGCAAAATCTGCTTAAGGATGATGATCACCTGCTATATATGTTTTGGCTATACAATAAAAACCAGATATATATGAATCTGCCGATTTTTACTTTTTTTTCTTTTCCCCCTCACGCCCCCTTTCACTTCTGGCGATTGGAATCTTCCAAAATCACTTTTTCGAATTTTAAAAAAAAAATTCTTTCTCATTTTGGCGATATATATCGCCAGTGAAAAAAGGCAGGTCCCAAGTACCTCAGATTCCTAAAATGGGTCGCCTTTAGCTTCCGGGAAATTGGTACCATTCCGTTTCCCGTTGAAAAAATTCTTGCGCAAGAAGAAGAAGAAGTCGAAGTCTCCGCGTTACCGACGACAGCAAAATCATCTTAAGATGTTCCAGTTCTCCACACCCCTGCGATTTCAAGCTCCACAAGATTTCTCTCTTTCCTTCCTCTGTTTTCGTCTCTCATTTTTGACGCAGTGGGCAAGTAAGTACCTACCCATCGGTTTTTAGTTCCGTCTTCTGCTCTTTTGCTCTTGTGGTTTTTCTTCAAAATCGAAGTCTCTTTTCCGTTTTTTTTTGGGGTGATTTTACACTCTTTGGGGTTTCCTTTCTCGGATCGTTCTGTTGGGGGTTTTGCACTCTTTGGAGAGTCGTGGCAGATTGGGGTTTTTCGGAGTTCTCCATAACTGCTCCAGAAGCTAACATTGATGCACTGAGCTTTTCTTCTTCTCACCGCTACTTCCAGTAGTTTCTTAGTGTTTTCTTTTTTGGTTTGTTTCCTGAGTTTTTGAATGCTGTATGGATGATGAAGACCATGGAACACTAATTTTTGCTTATTGGGTGTGATTCTCTTGCTTAGCTCATGTGTAATAGGCACCCACTCTTGTGATATTCCATCTGGAAATGAGACTCTCTACTAAACCCTAAACCCTCTCAAACATCCATTGCTTGACCATATGTTGCAGGAGGGCGAGGAGTGTACAAATGGTGAATAATACTTTTGGTGCTCAGTTGTGCCAAGTTGGTGAAGAGCTGGGTGTGCTGAATAGTAATAGTCAACAGCGAGGGAGGATGACAAACAAAGACTGCCCAGAATGTGGCCATATCGTCCGCAGATCCAATGTATGTCAAAATTCGGAATTTGTGGTCTTTTTTATCTAGGTTTTGTGGTTTGGAAGCTTGGGTGTGAAGTTTGGCGGATGGTTTGGGTGAAAGTTCTGGTCTTTTTAATCTAGGTTTTTTGTTTCAGAAGTTTGGGTTTGAAGTTTTGCAGATGGTTTTGGAAGTCAAGCAGTGGTGCACAATCATCATGGAATATGTTAGGCAAAACCCTGTGAAGAATTTAAGATGTGGGTTTTCCATAGATGCAGGCTCTTACATGTATCATTGTGGCCAGGCAAAGATGGAGTGTATGGCATTGCCAGCAGGTGTGAGGTTTGACCCCAGTGATGAGGAATTGCTTATTCATCTGGCTGCAAAAATGGGGCACAGCAATATGATGTCACATCCACTCATTGATGACTTCATTTCATTCCTTGATGGAGAGGACGGCATTTGTGGTACTCACCCTGAAAAATTGCCAGGTAATAACATCTGTCTTCTGTCTTGGTATGATCGTAAGATCTTGGCTACTACTGTGTTCTTACATTTTCCACTCTGTTTTTCCTTGTCCTTTTCAATGCAGCTTTCAGCAGTTCATCTGTCTTCTGGTTGTGGGAATGCAGGTGTGAAGAAGGATGGGAGCAGCTGCCACTTCTTCCATCGTCCATCCATGGCATACACTACTGGGACACGAAAGCGCAGGAAAATCCATGCTAATGGCAGAGAAGAAGTTCGTTGGCACAAGACAGGCAAAACTCGGCCTGTCCTACAGGTATCACTTTCACCTTTCCAGAGATCGATGCAGAAAATGTGATCTCCACTACAACAAAGGAATAAGCACTACAGTGGATTTCAAACCTCACTGGACGATGGTGTGCCCAATCTCTTCTTCTTTAGACTGCTGTTGTCTGAAGACAGAATCAATTTGCACCTGCATTTCAACAGAAGCTATCTCAGGAATCTAATTCTAAGTCAAGAGATTGAACAGATTCTAACAGAGAGAATCTGTAACTAACTTTCAGCTTTTCTGTGATGATGGTCCATGCAGAATAGAAAAGTTTTGGGATTTAAGAAGATCATGGTGCTATATGAAAGAGTTGGAAAGAAGTCAAAGAATGTGAAGACAAATTGGGTGATGCATCAGTATCACCTTGGTGAGAATGAGGAGGAGACAGATGGAGAGCTTGTTGTTTGCAAAGTGTTTTTCCAAAAGCAGCCCCGTAATTGCTCAGGTGGTGCACCAAAAACTAGCAACATGTTGGCAGAGGAGGAGTGTGAGCTATCAGAAAGTGATATTGTATCCAACTGGAATCAGGCTGGACGCTCTGATTTCACTTCCTCTATAGTTTCAGGGGTCACAAAAGACTCATACAATTCAATCAGGGCCAATCAAAACAAGAGGAAGGAGCAACAACTGGAATCAATATCTGCAATCTCAGAGGAAGGTTCACACGGCCTCCATACTAATTCCACTCTGTCCAAGAAACAGGACTGTAGCAGAAACAGGGCACACAACCTAGTTTCATCCTCTGACCACCAGAATGGTGGAATTCATCAAGCTTGTGGAGCTGGAAGTGGGTGTGAAGAAGAGCACACAGTCAACCTGGGAGATGAGGAGCAGCCTTGGGAGGCTGTAGTGAACGCCCATGGAGGAGGGGATCTGAATGAGACTTCCCTTCACTTTGAACCTGAGATGCTGGAGCTTCTCTGTAATGAAAAGCTCAATGGTGATCCCCTAGTTGAGGTGTGTGGCTTCATATCAAATCAATCACCCCTCTGTATTTGAAGAACTTGAAGAGCTACTAAAACTGAAGTTGATGCTAGTCATCATCACAGTGCATTGTCATTTTCATGTTTTGGGATTAGGGCAAGAAGGAGCCTCAGGTTGTCAATTGGAATTGTCTCTAACATTTGCAATGCATGTGCAAGTTACAGGATTCATCATATGGAGATATGAATCTGCCTGGTGATGCACAACAAGTTGGGTCCAGCCTTGAGCTTCTTGAGGAGTTTGGAGCAGGAGCAGTCCAAAAGATGGAGGATGAACTTGAGCTTGGCTCTCCTCCCAACATGCTGGAGGTATACTCTCTCCTCCCATAGTTTTGCTTTGTCTCCAAGTATTTTCTCTGTTTGTTTTCTGTTGAACTCCTCTCTTCCATTCAGATTAGCTGTTGTCTAAGTTTTTTCTGCAAACTCTGCAATGTCAAAGCTGTGAACCTCTCTCCTCATACCACCACCACATGCAGAGGTGATCTTTGGGGCATCAAAAGTTCTGAGTGAGCTCAAAGGGTTGACCCTAAACTCTGAACCCCCCTTTGAGCAATGTCAAGTCCAACTGATCTAGTCTCATGGAGAAAGTCCTAAATCTTGGAATCTTGATCAAGGCAATCACTGCTTTATACTTGCAAACTGGACTTGAAGTTTAATGTTTGATTTTGTTGTGCAGTACCCTGTAGTGACATCACAGGAAATCAGGGACTGGCTTGGCAAAAACAGTTCTCAAGTGGAGCTTGACAACACTGACAGTCAGTCTGCCTGTTAGCTCACAGGTAATGTGCAGTTTGCCATTTTGTACCAGACAAGAGTTGCTTGTATTCATCTCTGTCTTTAGGTGTACCATGCCAATTCAATATCCTCTGTGAAATCTAAAAACAGGGTTCTTGACAACTGCAGGCATGCAAATAGTTAAAGGAAATATATTGCTGCCAAGGATAATTCTAACACCTTCAAGAATAGTGGCCTTAAGGCTCTATGTTGGAAGAGAGACTGGAATGGGTGCTTGTGTTCAAGATGATGATGACCCAAGCAAAACTTGCAGATACTTGTAGTGCTGGACTGAGCACTCTGTATTTTCTCCAAAACACTTTGGTGTTGTTACCCTCTCATTTTGGCAAACAGTCCACAGATGCATGGAGTGGTTATTTCCAACTAAAGTATGTTATCTGCAACCGTTAAGAGTTTTGTTCCTCAAGTTGCAAACAAAACATTTGCCACCATCTCTAGTGGCATGACATCTTTGTTAATGTAATTGCTGAGGTCCTGTCCACACTAAAATGGATTTGTTTTGGAAACTGCAATCACAACTCTAATATGCAAATCTCTTCCTGAACATCATTCTGCATCTTTTCAATGAGATGGTGGCTGGCTGGTTGGTTTCACATAGAAAACTCCAACTTTTACAATTAAACTCATCTACAAACCCACTAAACCCTATTTCCCATCTAATTATTAGATCACTCAACATAACATTTTTCTCCACATCATGACCATCTCTAAGTTTTCTGAAAGCTACAAAGGATGAAAAAAGGGCCATTTCTGAATGTTACTATCTTTGAAGGCTACACACCATCTCTGAAAGCTATAGAAGAATGTTGAATTACAAGTCATGTAAGAATTACATCTCAAAATCCAAAGAACGGAGCTCCATGCCCAAACTATGAAGCCTAATTGAATGCTCAAACAATGAACCTTACTGAATCAACCAAAAGTAATGTCACAATTCATTACAAAACTGTAAAGAACCTCAAAATTACAAAGAACCTAAAGCTTAATGCTCATATTATGAAGTTACTTAAAATGATCATAAAGCTAAAATAAAAAAAAGATGTTCTACTACCACTGAACAAGAAAAGCCATCACAATACAAATGCCAACAATTTGTAGTGGAGTTGCATCGAAGTAATACATTCTTTAATCCCACTGCTGCCCAAATAGACTTGGGGTACATCACATAGTTAATTATGATTCGACAATTTTGTAGGTTGCTAAAAACCTAAGCGAATGTGGTATTAGCATTAATCACTCCCAATGGAGACCAGCCAAAAATCTCATCCAAGCGCTCTTTGTGTTTACAAAGTTTGGTTTCAAAAAGCTCATTCCAAAACCCACCTTGAATGTCAAAAACAGAAGTCCTCAATTCAAGGACACATTTATCTCAAGAATAATTGGCTGCAACAATAAAGTATAAAGTAGGAGCAACTTGCTCAAAAGCTAGAACATTGTCAAGAGCAAGAAAACTAGCAACTACATCAATTTATCCAAAATCATGATCCTGCAAAACACAAAAACCATAGACCAACAAATTTGCAGAGAAAAAAAAACTGAAAACAACAAAAAACTCAAGAAAAAACAAAAGAAAGTTACCTTGATTTTTCACACAAGCTTTTCTCTTCATTAAACGCCTCATCATAATGAAGCAAATGGATAACCTTCCCCAAATCCACCAATGCTGTGTTGTAGAGCCTTCATCTCATAGGTGCTAGCCAATTTGGTTGTACCTATGGGTCCAATCATTGTAAAAGGAACCACCAACACCGAGGCCAAGGTCCTTTCCAAGAAGAATTTAGGAAAAAACAAAACACATGGCATCTTTGTATTCAATGAAGCCCAACACTTGAAATTGGATGACAACAAGGTAATTTGAAATGAAATAAGTCTCCCTTGTGTGCCTCATATACCCTACATGCAAGTTTAGTATAAGTTTTGTCATCTTTGTCATAGACGAGTTTGTCACAAGTCATGCACAAGTTTAGCACAAGTTGCAAGTCTCAACAATTCACATTCTTTGTCATTCTTGTTTTCAAGCTTTAATGTGGTAGAGCTACTCCATAGCTTTTAGGGCAAGTTTTATTCTTTCCACCTCATAACATGCACCCAAAACTATCTAAAAATCTAAATCTTGAGCATGTTTAAAGTTCTGTTATATTTTTGAAAACCAAATAGTTCAAAATATCATCACTTGTAGTTACAAAAAATCTAAAAGCCACAATGTTGCATTTGATGGAGGTAATGGCAATGCTTAAAGTTGACAACAATTAAATTAGGTAAATTTTTTTTCTTCTTTTCAATTATTCTTAAACTTGATGGAGGTCTATTTGTTGAATGGCACCTTATTCCATGTTACAATGTTGCACATTTTATCAAGGATCGAAAACCTAGCTAGGATTGTAGGTTTGAAAATAAAACATTTTCTACTTGGGTGTTCTTGAATAATAAACCCAAAAGTTTGTGCAAAGAAGATTTGGAGTTGTGACAAAACTATATTCCAAGCATGAAATAAATGGTTTTTTGTGTTGAGGTCAATTTGTTAAGTGCATTAAGTGGAATGAGGGCTATAATAGGAATTTGAAATTACAATATGAATTGTTTAACATTGATTTTTTGGTGGGAACTAGTGTTTGCAAATCTCCTTCTATCAAAAGATTAAGTGTGTCATATGGGAAACCTTTAATAGGGCATGGTTTATTGATGAAAACTTGGCTTGGAGTGAGTATGCATTGCTAACTTGCAACATGTTTTCTGTTTTAATGTTTTTCAACTTATCATGTCTTACTTTTTATAATGTCAATGTATCTTGGTTGTTAATTAGGATTGTTGTTTCGTTGTGGAAGCAAGTTCACTATTCAATGTTGAAATGCACAAAAACTACCACAAAAATTACCATTACAACTATTATGGTAGGGTGAGTAGAGTTTTGACTTCACTTACCCTTTATAAACTCTCAATTTTTTCTTATTCCTAATGCTTGGGTAATCATGTGTGAATTTCTTCAGTTTGTTGATTTGTAATAGCCTATCAAATTGTGAAGTAAGTTTATAAGGACTTGATAGATGTAAAAATGAAAAAATGATTATCATTTTGTGTTTTATGGTTCACTTTTTCACAAGAATAGAACTAGGTACACATTGATTTTATACATGTAAAAATCAATGAATGATTATCTTATGACAAGTTGCGCTTTGTGTTTTACTTTTTCACACTAGTGAATCTTCATTAAGCATGGGATTGCTTTGAAATGTAATTTTGAAGTCATTTAGCAAGTGAATATAGTTGATTTACTAAACTTTATGTTTTTTTGGTTTATTTATTCACATGGATGAATCCACATTAATCATAAGATTGCGTTCAATATCATCAATAGGCACATAACCACAAGAAGAAACAACATCACAACAAGATTGAACAACTTTAAAAACTAGTTCAACTTTAAATCCCCATTCATCAATACCTAAATCAAATGAAAGAGCATCAAAATCATCAACACTTAAAAGAACCAAGGGATTGTAGAAATATGAAATCAATGTAGGATTTAATTTAGTAAAATTATGGGAAAATTAAACATATTCTTTAAGGAATTGCAAATACAAACCATAGGCCTTAACTAATGACCATGTCAAATCAATGTCATGAACATTAGCAAAGCAAGAAAATGATGTAATATGTGATGACGTAAAAAACTGTAAATCAATACATGTAAAAGAATGTAGATCAATAGATTGATCGTTAGTTATAACAAAGCCTAATGATCCTTTGACAAAATTAATGGAAGTTTTAGTAAATTTTTTTGAAACATCGTTGCAACAATGCTTCTTTGAAACATGTTCATCAACATAGGACATTGTTATAAAAACATAGAAACAACAACACAAGAAATAAGGATCTCCAAAAACAAAACTATAATCTACAACAACTTGGAAAAAAGAAAACATTGAAAATTGATAAAGATAGAAGGTTGATCTTTTCAATTAACAACATTACTTGAAAAAACAAAGTAGCAAAAAAAGATCCTACAAATTGATGAAACTACAAGGAAAAAAAAGAGACAAATGTTAATTCCAAAAAATGAAACACAAGATGAAGAAACATTTTTCTAACAAAGCACAAGATGAAGATGTTTTCTTTATTAAAAAAAAAAGCAACACCAAAAAGCAAACAACAAGAGTAGCAAACAACAAGAAAAGATGCTACACCTAAAAAAAAAACAATGATGACATTGGAATGCAAGCAAAAAAACAAACATTAAAAATTGAATCGCTTCACATTGCTCACTTTAAAAAAAAGAAAAGAAACAGTGCTCAATGATGAAAGCACACACACACACAATGTTGCACAAGCAAATGAAACACACAACCCACACAAAAGAATGGTAGTGACAATGATAATGCACAAATGATGAAAGCAAAAAAAAATTTTGACAAAGTGAATAGTCTATCTTTAGACTTTTTGAAAATTTTGACACCTCCATTTGGCCTATCAGCCTAGAAATGGCATTTCAAATTCTTCTCCTATACCAATGCACAAGCTTATTCAACACCCTATTTATAGTAGTATGGCCTATGTGGTTGGCGCAAGTGTGAACTCATTACAAAATAGGGAAACTCAACAAGTGAACATTGTTTTGCAATGTATGTATCGAGTTTTTGAACATCCAAATATGAAAGGAAATCATGCTTGAATTGAATGGTAAGCCTTCAAGTTCTATCATGTTCTCAACTGATTTTTCCTTTCAAAACCTGATTTTTTAGAATTTATTTGAATTTTCATTGGCAGAAATCACTTTTAAATCAATATCTCCCACATTCTGAATCCAAATCTTACCAAATAAATTCCATTAAATCCTGCTCATCAAGATCTTTCCAACAACACCAAAGGCACATTCCAATTCCTCCGA
>Ga0116227_10005487_pt1 | contig 26666 bp, 24 predicted proteins | sample S1TSphgellanicum_FD_89693 | JGI IMG/M metagenome (GOLD analysis project Ga0116227, IMG submission 89693) | Host-associated microbial communities from peat moss isolated from Minnesota, USA - S1T2_Fb - Sphagnum magellanicum MG | ecosystem: Host-associated > Plants > Peat moss > Unclassified...
ACCCCCCAAAAAAATTGTTAGAAAAATTTTACTTTTTTAAAAAATTAAATAATTTAAAAAAAAAAACATTTACCAAAAGGAAGAGGGGAAAAAATTGGTGCCCCCCCCCCCCCCCCCTTTGCCCAATAGGGATTTTTCAAAAATTTCAAAAATCAACCCTAAACCCTTCCTAACAAGCTCATCCTCATCCCACTATCTACCAGAAAATCCTCTGGAGTCAGTGAAGGAGGAATATTTTGGACAAATTCTGTCATTTTTCCAACAAATAATTGGAAAAAAAATTGGATGAATATGTTTATGTAGAGTAAATTTGATTAATTTCTCTATTTTTTGGGGGGAAATTCACCAAAAATTTTATTTCAAAAAATTGAAAAAGGAAAAAAAGAAAAGAAAATCACCTGGTGTTTGTTGGGTGGAGGATGGGGTTGGGGTATATTCATTAATTGTAAATCCTGGGTCATCATCAAAATGCTATGTGGCTGGCTGTTCATGCAGATACTTACTTACATTTCCCCCCAGACATTCATTCATTCCAGCAGAAGGAACTTTTCCTTGGAAGAGCTTTTACAAATTGTCTGTCAAAATGAGTACCTACAAGTCTGAAGGTCTGTAGGTTACCATTCTAGTACATATACCAGCTTTTGAGTGTTGCTGGAGTTTGTTTTCTTCATTTGTTGTCTTAGAAAAAATTATACCCACAAAGTCAAATATACATATAATGTATCTATCACCTTTGGGAAGCTTCTTCAGTATTTACATGTGTGAGTGACAATGTTGTTGTTTTTTTCCTTTCAAGTTTTTGTGCCAGGGCATCATCACGTTCTCATCAAAACCAACCTCCGTGATCTCTGCTAGTGTAGTTGAAGGCACTCTTATTTGATGACTCTGCTAGTGTAGTTGAAGGCACTCTTGTTTGATGAAATTTGCAAGTGGGCATTTCAAAAACCCAAAGTTTGGCTTTTCAAAATGCCCATGTTAGTTCATTACTTCTTTTTTTCTTACCATGATGACCAGTGGTTGCCTGTCTGGTACCCGCCGGGTATCACTGTAAGAAACAAGCAATAAACATCATTGATTTTTATGTCGGGTAATGCGCTTGGAGTGGGGCATTCCTGAAATAAGCACTCCTTGGCTCCACCTCAGGTGTGTGCTTATTTTGGGAACGTGGTTCTCCAAGGGTGTTATTACCCTACACATTACAATTTAATTGTTATTTGGTTTGGCATAATCGCGTGATTTTTCAACATGGTGAAAATCCCGAAGATGGAAATTTTTGTGCAAAATACATTGGCTTAAAGTCCTTCTTTTAAAAGAAGGATGGGATTTGTTCTTTTGTTGATTGAAAGACTACTTTGAATTCAAATACTTGTTTTTTTAACACATCAGGCAGATACCAACATGACCATTGCTGTATATATTTTGCCTCCTTTCAAAGAAGGCCCCCCAGTGATTTTTTTGTTCAATTTTGTGATGTAGCCAAATTGGCAATCAACCATTGGAAGATTTAGCCAAATTTTGGCTATAAACCAGACATGAAAGTTTTAAAATATTAACATGCTTCCATATTTTTAGCTACCTACTTGAACTAAGTATAAAAATCTGGCCAATTTTCTTAGATTTTTTCTGAATCGTAGGGATTGAAAATCCCAAAGATTACTATTTTTAAAAATTTTGATTTCACTTTTTGGCGAGCTTTTTAACCTGTAAATAACAGGTTGGGACTTGTTGCTCAGTAGGAACCTGGCTGAACACCATCTGCATAATCGAAGTGGATTTGTAGGTGGGTATACAACCCAGTTCTCTAATAGATAGAAACCCAACCAAGGAACAAATGCTGGGTCTTTAAGGCTACCCAGTTCTTTGAAAGATACCCTGTTGGGAAAGCTTGTGGGTAGTCTTGTAGGTTCTTTAGGAGAAAGGCCTATCTGGGTCTTTGACATATACCCAAATTATTTCAAAAGTGCATTAACAAACACATATAAAATTGAAAATTTTCCCTCATCTCCTCTAGCAAACAAATAATCATGTAGTTCACTATGTGTGCAATGCGAACCTTCATCTCATAACATTTTTTATATGTCATTATGCAACAAGTTTACAAAGTTCCACCCCATCAAATATTGGTGGGGAAATTTTATAAACATTGCTTTCTTCTAAACTTTATATTCTAAATCTATCTTTTAAACCTAATGAATCACAATTAAAATTTTTTGCCAAATTGGTTTATATTGGCAATTCTTCGTTTTTCCATGTTTAGGGATCCATTATTCCATCCCTAAACAAACACACAAACAACCAATAAACAACTAATCCCATCAAAAGCCCCACCAAAAGATAAATCAAACCTATTGATACTTGATAAATTGCACAATTCCAATGCAAGTTACATAAGCTCCATCAATACACATTGGAGAAAGAACAAAGAACTTTGACAAGTCCTTAGAAAAATGAGATTAGCCTAAAACAACAAAAAAAACAAGAAGACTCGAATGACAAAAAGATTAGAACACAAAAATATCAAAGACACAAACAACGTAGAATGGATATATGACTTAATAATAAACATCAAAGAAAATCCATTAAGTCTCCCCATTTTGTCAATCTGCCCATATCCTTAAATGAAAGACAAAGACATCAAGCAATCAAAATCATGCAAAAATGCACAACTGAAAAATTAGATAATCAATCAAATAATCCCCATTGCAAAAGAGGTTACAAACTTGCGTTTGTATAGAAGTATTACAAAAATAAGCCCCATGAGAAGACAAAAACTAGACTAGGACAACAACAAAAAAGATTTGAAAAACTAAAAAATCAAAAGACATAAATAACAAAATATATATGCATGACACAAAAACCAACACCCAAAAAATCCAAAATATTATCAATCCATTATTTACCCCCACTTTACCAAGTTGCCCATATTAGTATATGAAACAAAAGGTCAATAAACAATCTAGAATCTTGGAAAAATGCATTGGTAAATAACCCTAACATAATTTCATTCCATCATTTTCAATGAACCTAAAAACTAAACTGAAGTGGATTATGTGTTTAGAAATTCTTCATTTTTTGAGTTTGTTTTCAAATTTAAAATTCAAGTTCTTTTGTTAACTTTGACTCTATTTCACATGCAAATTCAAAGTTAAAAGGTTTGACATATCTAACATGTAGATCAAAGAATTATTTGTTCACAAATATCAACTTGTTTAAGTTGTATGTTTGAAATCAACATCTATGTAAAGCAATGAGGATTCTAACAACAACAAATATTCTTTATGTATCAATTTGTCTAGCTAGGATCCCTAAAATGTGTTGTGCTAGTATAATCATAGTGGGAAACTTAGGTTTGTACGCTCACCACCATGTTAAAACACATTTATAATTTTCTATATCCATGAGATAATGTTAGAATGAATATAATTTTCTATCAACAATTTCTTTGAAACTATCTACATTTGTGTTAGAGGTTTGAAACAATTCTTGAGGGGGTCATAGCAAAGCTAGAATTTTGAAACTCTTCAACCTAACCAACGATAACAATTTGTCAGCCTCCAACACCAAAGGCAACAATTTTTAATCATACTCATCAATCACATTAATAGCATTTTCACACCTCACATAAGTGTTGATGAGTTACATGTTTTTAAACATGGGATCTAACAAAAATGTTAATATGTTATGCTTTTTTTCATGTGAAATGCATGCAAAAGAAAATGAAAGGTTGAAAAGCCTGCAATACTTGGTGATTCATGCAAACAATGAGTTGTTTGAACCCAAGATCAAAAATGTTTACATCCTTTTTAGTCAAGCTATCAATAACTATTTTAAATTTAAGGTCTTCTTGAATCTCTTGACAGGTTGATATGATAAATTGGAGAGTATCCCCAAGAAGTCGATGTCTCCAACTTTGGTTTAAAACACAATCTTTCACAATTTGGAGAAATAACCTTAACAACTTCACAATTGCCCATGTTTTTTAAGGAGGAATGTGGCTTTAAAGTGTTATTGATTAACAATTACAACATAGGGCAATTGTGTTTGGAAAAACAAAAACATTTTAGAATAATAATACTTGACTAGCAAACCTATAATCACGAATGTAATAAAACATCCAACATGTTTACAACTCCTAAGAAGTACATAAACAACCTAAAAATTTCAAAGGTAGAACATAATGAGATAAAAAAAATTTAAAAAATCACTTACCTAGTCTTCACATGAATGTTTTTTTTTTGGGTGTCAACCCAAAATCTATACAAGCTTGGTCCCACGCCAACCTCCCCTTGCTAGATTTTTTGGGCCATATAATACATTTTTGGATGTCACCTTGAATTTTTTTTATGCTTACATAATGTAGCCCATGAATTTTTTTTCATTGATGTTGCATGCCCAAAATTTGAGCCATCAAATGGCTCCAACATGGCCAAATTGTTGCATAGAACTACATAATTTAAAGTCATTGCACATATTTACGAGTTGGACCTTTCACCATTTGCGTAAGTCAAAATCTTTTGAGTGAAAGAAAATCAATCAAAAAGTTGTTGTAATTTAGGAGCCATAATTGTGCCATTAGTGTTAGTAACTTCAAACAACCCAATGGTAATGTGTTTGGCCTCCTAGTTGTTAAAATTAAAATTAACAACAATAGCAAAGATGTAATGAGCCCCCTTCAACATCCATAAATTAAAAATGTAGGTGGCTAGTAACCATGAAGCCAATGCTAGATGCACATATGTTACCATTGTTTTCTCCACCAATGCATGCATAACTTCTTTCATAGAAGTTTTCTAACCCAAGAACATCACCTTTGGGCATAACTTGTACACCAACCTTTGGAGCCAAATGATCCTTAAAATTTTATAATTGTGAAGCTTCCAAGTCAAACCTTGTTTCCACAAATTTTGTATGTGCACTTCAACTATGTAGGATTCATCAACAACTTTAAGATCAATTAACAATTCTTTAATTTCATGCAAAGGTTGCACATCATTGTTGTTATAATTTCTTGCAAAAGCTTGTAGGGTTTCTTGACTAAGGTTTATGATAGGAAGGCTAATCAATGGCCTTGAAGAAAAACCCATTGATTGTTGTTTGCAATAATAAAATGAAAAATAAAAAAAGACAACAAATATACCTAATGACAAGATTAAGAAATCAATGACGGGGAATTAAAAGTGCACACAATCAAGATCAATCTTCAATTGTTAGGGTTTAGAGATACTTCAAAGAATAAACATTTAATAGGTTGTGTGAAAGTTTAAGATGAATTTTTTGATAATCACCCCATTGTTGCAAGTTCTTGGAGATGTTTTAGTACATGTGATGTAGTGAATACACAACAAACATGTTAGATCTTGAAGCTTAATATGCAACATAAAACAAAACAACTTCCATGTCATAACAATCTTTCAAAAATCTCTACCACTATTGTTACATTTCACAAGCTTATAAAAATAAAAGGGAATAGGTGTAGAAAAAACCAAAGTTTAGAGTCAAAAGCTCTTGAACGTTCAAAGAAACACAACAAAACAACAAAAGAAGTTTGTCTACTTACAAACCTGAAACCCCACCCTTCTTTTGAAAGGCGATTACCCCTTGCACAACATGTATCACAAATTTTGAGTTTTTAAACATTTTGTTGTTGTTTCATTGTTTTACAAAACTTTCAACAAAATTGAAATCACAAAAATCAAAATTGAAACCAAATTGGAAAAGATAGAGAGGTTACCTTCTTTTGCTTGATAGATGTACACACTGTCCATGGTTTCCTTAAGCTTTGTTACCAATAATGTGCATTGATAGTGATAGTTTTTTATGCACCACCATTTGTCAACTTTGACATTTTTTTGCAATGTCATAGAGTTAAATAAAAAACTAAAGTGTATGCATTGAAAGTTGAAAGCAAGAAGAAAGATGAAGAAACAAAGAAACGTTAAACAATTAGTCCATTGCAACTTGCAATCCTAATCTTAGAATAAAACTCCAATAGTTATTTAGATAGTTTTAGGTTCTTGGGTTTTTGGTTGGTACTTGCACCCATTTCTTAAGGTGGTCAAATTCATGTACATGTATTTAGAAAAATCAAATTACTAGGTATGAGGTGAGGGCGAATAATTAATTTGAAATATTTGTGGGGTATGAGACAAGTTCAAATTTTTCAAAATTTTACTTCCACTAAGCATAAACTTGTATACTTGGGTTGATACATGGTAAGGGATTGGTTTCAACTTACTAAAGTGAATTGAAACAACACCATCAACCCCAAATGTGAACAAAACCATTGTCTATTGTATGTTTTTTTTTCACAAGAATAAAAGTTGCAACATTTTGAATTTCTTAAAAACTTAACACCACATTGCAATATAACAATCAACATGTAGACGAATTTGATAAAATGAAACAAGTATCATCTTGGTGACCTTGTTTGAACTACATTTTAAAAACACCTTGATTCAAAGTTAGTACATATGTGACCTTTTGTTGGAAAGGAAATTGAAACTAGTGTTGGCTAGTTAAAGGCATTTGATCAACTCTTGGGTGATTGATCTAGAAGTTCCAAATCTTGTTGTCCAACTATAATCGAAATTCAACTAGCCTTCTAATGGAATTGTAACCAAATGCAAAACTAAGATGCAATCTTTGTGAAATATGTCCAATTTCTCTGAACATATAATTCTCAACTTAAAAGAAAGAAGCTTTACTTTTCAAGCCAATGACTAATTTTAATTGGTTATATAAAATGAACATTACAAAGTCTTTTTATCTTGGCTGTTTAAAGTTTGTGGACAAAACTAATACTATAAAAATCTTATATCTTGAGTTGTATGCAATGTAGGTGGGGTTAAACACATTAAAAGACTAGATCAAATTACCTTTTTTTTAAAAAACATCGAGAGAATATTTTTTTACAAATTTGAAGAATAGTTCTTCAAACCGTGCTAGAGATTCCATAAAATTATTTTGATAATTGGTATTGGACAGGAAGGGTTCTTTTCAAAACCAACATTTGAATAATTCGTTGAAACTTGAAATTTGCACAATTTAAAAGGCAAGATAGTTGAGGGAAATGAAAAAGAATAGCAAAGGTTTGAGGGATGGAACCTCCTTTTAACTAAAGATGTTACAATTATTTTGGTTCTTCAAATCATATTTCATTACGAAAAACGACATGTGTAAAAGAAGCCATAGAAATTATAGACACAATCTCCAAAAACATCCACCCATGAACATTGAATGAAGGACTCTTCATTATTATAGGGCATTTGACATAGTTGGAACAACAAATTATCCATGAGGAAAGCTAGCTAGACCAATTCACGAAGGAAATGCGTGAGCTCATGGAGTTAGGGTTATTCCATTGGATGAAAGCACTAGGCTTGGTAGACTTGTCAGGGTCCAAGTCCCTTGGCTAGTAATGCCTATGGTGACTATTAGCCTTCTTCTTATTTATTTATTATTATTTTGCAAAAAAATGTAAATTATAAATAATAATAATTATTTTTTTCGCAGTGAAACAAATTCATCCATGAGTAAAGCTAGCTAGAGCTAATAATAATTTCATGAGGCAAAATGGATGAGTTCTTCATAGAGTTAGGGTTCTTCAGTTGGATGAAAGCAGTTGTAGGGTTGGTATTTGGCCGTTACAAGTCCTGTGGCCGTGAATTCTGAGCGGCATAACTGTCGGCTTCCCCCAAGAACCCTATTTGTCTACTCTCCTCCTTCACTGCCCTTTGCTCTCTCTCTCTCTCTCCTCTTCAATCCCATGTTGCTGCTGTCTGCTTCTGCAGCTTGGAGATCAATCTTCTTGGAGCTATACAGCACAGGTTTGAAAACCTTTCCATAATTGCAAGAAAGAGCTCAGTGATCCGATGATGGTGTAAGAGTTGCTGGTTTTTTTTTTCTTTTAGCTCTACAATTGATCTTCAATAATGTTGCTGCTCACAGCTCCTTCAGAGTTTCCTTCTTGGCTGTGGTTTTACAGTAGTGTTATTGGTGGAGGTAGACGCAGTAAATTGAAGAGTCTAGTGAGTGCTGAGCAGCTAGTAGCTAAAAAATTTAGTGCTTTGTGTTCCATTGCTCCTGATTCTTTGTCTTCACCAATGTGAAATCCAAGTGTTCACATCTGATGAAGTACATACCTACTCAGTTGAAGAGTTAGACAATATGATCTCTTTTGTAATTGTGTCAATTTTCTCAAGAGCTCAGACTTTGCTTTGAACTGTATCTTTTCTTCTTTTCAGCTAGTACAGTTCCTGTGTTGTGCAAGTGTTTGTAGAGCTTCTTTGTGTACCAGCTGTGAGGATTCTCTCCTGGTTATGTATGACCTTGGATTGGAGTTGAAGACGAGTTGGAAATTTCCAGAGCTTTCTGGTTCACAATTGAGTAATGATCTGCTCTTGGGGTTCTCAGTGGCTCTCAGCTTCTCAAATTGGGTAGCTCAATCTTTGGTATCTCCTCCTCAAAGCTCATGTGCCTTGGCACTTCATAGCTCCCAGAGAAAGAGAAGGGGAGGAAGGAGAAAAAGAGCAAGTTGGAGAGGATCATATAGTCATATGTGGGGCTGAGTTTCAGCTTGAGCTAGGCAAGGATGAGAGAGCTGCAGAAGAACTTACACTGTTTTGGTGCGTTAGCTGCTGTAACTGGGATTCTTTTATCATTGTGGTTTACACTTGCAATGGGTGTGAGAAAATGTGAGAAGAGAGACAAAAAATTTCCATTTCAATCTTCAGTTTGAACTTGTAATTCTTGACTTTACAATTCTTTAAGCTTACTCCAGAGTGATGTGTTGTGTCTGGACTCCAAATCTGAAGGCAAAATTGTTGAAGGCACATCCATCAGTGATCTTGATTGAGCCTGATTGGCTGTTCCAGAAGGCAACAACCCATACACCTGAGTTCTTGGAGCTGCTGAGAAGAGTTTGGCCATTGAATGGAGGAGCTGATCATGCAGGAGAGGGAATCGTGATTGGCATGCTAGATACAAGCATTGATCCAAAACATCCAGGCACAAATGAGATTCGGGTATGACCCTCTTGACAAATGGAAGGGATGGTACTTTGTGACCAACATGTTTCCTTACGGTTCTTGCAATGGCAAGATCATTGGAGCTCAGCATTTCTCCAAAGTACTCACTGCTGCGATCCTGTTCAATGCAATATATGATTTTGATTCACTGTTCGATGGAGATGGCCACGGCACATAAGTAAAAAGCTCCAGACTCTTTGAATCCACCAGAATCCCGAACATTACCTGTACAGTCCTGAAATTCAACAACCATATCAAAACCTTTTTGTTGAGAAGACTTAGAAAGAAAATTGAGCAAAGACTGTTCAGAAATGTGGAGATGCAACAGACATACAAGCTTAATTGCAGCTGGAAATCATGGTGTTCCTGTTGAGGTGAAAGGATTCAACTATGGTATTGCTAGTGGTGTTACTCCTCAAGCTTGGTATAATCTATTCTCTCTTCCTCCATTGAGCAGCATTCTTCCTTTTGCAAAGATACTCCATTGCAGGATTGATGACCTCTTACTGGCAATTGAATGAGAAAACTGCCTCTAAAATTCATTGAAACCTCTTCTTTTGGCTCGTGCAGGATAGCTCTGTACGAAGTAGTGTTCCGTGATGGTGGCTCCCTCTCTCATGTTCTTGCTGGTATTGATCAGGTACTATCAACCTTTGGGATTCCTGCTTCTCACTCCTTTGATCTTATTGCAGATTCTTATCATGATCTTCATGAGCTGCTGCTCTCTGCATCTTTCTCTGTTACTTAGTGTACAGAACATGATGCTTGCAGGGGGTTTGCATCTGCAGGCAGTGTTAGATGGAATGGACATGCTCAGCATCCCTTTGGCTCAATTGGCAGTGTAACAGGAGCACCATGCTTGAACACCTTTGACATAGCATTCTCTTTGCTGTGAACGAGAAGACATATGTCTACACATGTACTACCAATACACCTGACATGGCTTTGGCATCAGCTAATCTACTCAGAGATGCATTCCTTGACACAACCTCCAGCCTTGACTTTGAATATTTCTCATATGGCCAAGATCTGACTCCCTTCAATGCCTTGCTTGTCAAGAACAAGATCTTGATCTGCAACTACATAGAATATGCAGCTGATGACAGTGCCAACCAGTTCCAGACTACCCATCTCCATGGCTATGAACTTGAGTGCAGCAGGTCTGATCATCATTGGTGCAAGGAGCTTGGATCTTAGCTCCAAGGAAAAGCCCATCATTCTCCATCCCTTTCCTTTCCCTCTTCCTGGCACTTTCATCTTTGATACCAACATCTCGGTAAAATACATATTTTTGTTGCTACAAAAAGCATTGTTGTTGTTGCTGTTATTGGTTCCAAAGATCTCTGCCACTCTCTGTTGCAAAGAAAAAGGAAGAACAACACCATGTCATGACATCAGCCATCAATCAAGGATCAGCTCAGAAACTTATCAATGACAGTTTTCTATGAGGAGAAAGCTTTGCAATGCTGTCACGGACAAGCATGGCAGCACTGCACATTGCAGGCATAATAGCACTCCTGAAGCAACAGCATCCACGATGAGGACCTGCAGCTATCCATTCTGCACTTCTTCTTACCACCACAAGCTCCTTGGATCTTTTGCAATATTGCCCATTCAAGCTAAGCAAACCTTGCAGCAGTTATACTATTGGCACATTGTCACCTGGACCTGCATCACCCTTTGACCTTGGCAGTGGTGCCATCAACACCTCAACTGCCATTAATCCAGGCATAATCTTCAAGAGAGGTACACAACAAGATGATCCAGGATTTTTTTTCTCTTAAATGTGGCCACCAGCTTGATCATACAAGAAGAAACATGGCTGCCACAACATACGCAAAACACATCCTGATTCTGAAAACAGGTTTGAATCCAGCAGCAGAATTGCCTGTCACACGGTGTTGCCCGACAACAACATGGACTTGACTCATGTTCTTGCAAAACAGATTTCCAGGGATACATCAACTTCTTGTGCACATCTACATTGTGTCTTATTGTGAGCAAAATACCATTGAATGAGAAAGAGGGGTTCATCTGTGCCACAGAAAATCAATACATGGATTCATAGCAAGCTCTCCATGTGCGCCAGATTTGGTCATTTGATACAAAGTGTTTGCATTTCTACCAGTGAAGAAGAATTTAAGTGTCCACTGTTGAACAGTCCCTGTGATGTTGCCAAATTCTTTCTGAGCTGAAATTTTTTGTCTTGCACAAGAATGTTGTTGCCACATTCTGTTGTTTTTGCCTCCATGAGTTTTCCAAAGAGCAGCTTTGCACTAGGTGTTATGAAGTTCTTGAGGGTGAATAATGTCTGTCAATTGTTTCTTTGCAGCCCAGGTTATGATCTTGGAAACCATGATATCTATTTGTATTTATCATCTTCAGTCATGGAAACCAACATTCTTTTCTAGGTTGTTGAAGCTTGGGTTGCAATTGGAAAACATGATGGCACAGAGATAGAGAGAGGAGAGAGAGAGAGTGACTATGATCATAAACAAAAGGAAACTAGCAATACAATGACGACATGCCCAGAGCTTTTATTAGAAACCACATTTACATCCTCAGAGATTGCTGATATTTCAATTCAAGCTTAAAATCTCCACCAATGCTCAGTATGTGACCCTGCAAAAATATTTCTCACATCCAAGTTTTGGTTACTAACTTTTTTCCAACCTCACCCATAAAACTGAAACTGGGACTGCAAGTAGGCGGGAGACTACCTACTAACAATAGCAACCCACTTGGACCAATCAAACTATGTAGCCAGTCAGAAACAGGGATCAGTCAATAAAGTATTAGACTCTTTGAGGGCTCTTCCAGGGCGCTCAAAGATGTACATTTTTTCATTCAGGGTCACAACAGTTTTACCAGTGGATTCACTGGATTTAACTGGATTTGACTGATGAACCTCATCTAGGATTTTCAGTGCAAAGGATTTCGAAGCTTTCTTCAAGGATTTCCAGTGCAAATTCAAGTAACTAAGAGAATCTCCACTGGTGCTCAGTATGTCACTCTGGAAAATAAAATTAAGTGTGTAAATTTAACTGTTTTATTTTGGCAACCCCACCAATAAAACTGTAATTTGAACTGCATATATGTGGGAACTACTAATCGCAAACCACCTGGACCAATCATTACGATCGACCAATCAGAAATACTGAGCCGCAGTTAGGTCCAATTTATTTTGACTTTTTTTTGGAGGTGCAAAATTGTGTTGCGCCATTTACCACCCATGGCAAGCTGCACGAATTTGGTGCAGAAAAACTAATTTCCTGAGCTAAACCGGCACATTATGATTTTTTCACAATAAATTTTACTGTTTGGAGTCACATACTGAGCACAAAATAACTACAATGTAAATAAAACGAAGTAACTACGACGTAAGAACCACGATTGAGAGTTGTATTCTAGGAAGTTACTACAGGGATAGAAAATGAACTTATCGGGTAACTTTCCTGCGCCATTGTGCGGTCGACCCATATTATACTGTACCATAGGTATAGCATATTATAATATACTATACGTATTCTTATATTCCACTACAATACATACATAATACGATGTAGAAACTTAAATCTGCTTGTGCTTCAGAGACGCATTGGGACGTGAAATACACTCCAATGCCATTTTACATCCCTTTGCTCATCTGTCATGAAAGCCTTTCTCATCCCCCCAGAATGAATCATCATTTTACCTCATCCCTTTTCTCATCCCATTCCTCATCTTTTTTTTTCCTCGTATTTAATTCCTCATCCCGTTCTCATCCCATGCGTCAGTTGTTTTTTCATCCATTCATTGGATCCAGTATGCGTTTCGAATTCAAATTTTTGGGCGGGGTTTTTGTTCGCAGCACTTGACCGTTGGCTCTAGGTAGGCAGGCAGGCAGGCAGGCAGGCAGGCAGGCAGGCAGAAAACTAAGGGGTAGGCAGGTAGGTACCTTCCTACCAAGTAGGTCCCGTAACTGCGCAAACGGGCTTTGAACATTCTGCGCGCCGTTGAAGCCTGTCCTCACGCAAGCGTGACGATGCTACCGAGGCCCCGGAGTGCGACACGAGAAGCGAGGAAGAGAAACAAGATTGCGAGCACAAGAATTGCTATGTTGTTGTTGCATTTGTGATCGTTTTTGGTGGTACTACCACCTTAGTGTTGTCGAAACTGGTGAATGTTTTTGACAATTTTTTAGAATTCTAAAACTCTTTTTGCAAATGTAATAATCAATCTTTGTGAAGAAGGTTTGCGAGAAGGAAGTCGAGAAAAACCGAGAACGAAGTCGAGGGAGATCGACATATATCGAGAGAGGACGACAGAGGACGATAGAGATCGAGAGTTGTGCGTGCAACGGTGAGGGATTTTTATGATGTGAGGGATGTTGGAACTTTACAAGATGCCCAGGAAGGAGCTGCAGGCTTTGTGCAAGCAGCACAGCTTGCCAGCCAACAAAACTAACCTCGCCATGGCCGATGCACTCTCTGCCTGCCTCTCTTCTTCTTCTTCTGTAAGTCCACTCCCCCTCGCGCTCCCTCTGCATGAAGAGCCTTTGCATCTCGGTTAGGATTGCGAATGATGTTTCCTCTCTAGCTTCTGTTTGGCTTCATTCTGTCTGTTTTTCCTCCTATTCTTCCTGTGAGATGATGTTTTGAGGGGTTTTTGTGTGCGGATCTTCTATAGGAGCTTGCAAATCTGCATGAGCTTCACCATATCAGAATCATTTTGATATAAGTTAGCAGATTTGCTTTCAGATAGATGCGAATCCTGCTGATGCAAATGATTTCTTTCCTGAACTGCTGCATGGCAATCGACCTCCAGAATGGTTTGCAGAAGGTACAGAGCACAAAGCGAAAGGCTACTGCGAAGTCACAGTTTCTTGGGGTGACGAAGACCACGATCATGAAGGCCAGGGGCGAGAAAAAGTCCGACATTCCCGAGACTTCATTGGCGTCCTTGATACTCTCAGGCACCTTAAAGTCGTCATCTTCTTCTTCATTAGCTAGACGCAGCAGTGAGAAACCGAGTTCCATACACTCCTCCTCAAGTGGTGAGAGGGTATTGGGATTCCCGCAACCGAATACAACTCCCTTGAGGCGCGGTTTGAAGAAAACTGACAGACAGCTTTACTCTATTCCTGAGGAAAAGTGTCATAGTAATCTTGCTACAGAAAAACAAGGTGCATGTCTTTGTTGTTCTCATCCTTTTGCACTCTGTTCTATGATGGTTTCTTCACATGTCTTCATGTGAAATAGATTCTTGCCTCAACAGCAGAACGGTCTTTTTCTTAGTGTGCCATAGCATGTTGGGAAGAAGAGGAAGAGGATTACATTCGGAATCTGTTGAGGAAGGCAGCAGAGCGTGCCCACCAAGAAATCATGAACCTGACAAGCCTTACTCTTTGGTGACCATCTGACTCTGCTATCTATCCGCTGCAGTGTCGGTAACACGGAGCAATATGCTTGGCAGCAAGGCACCAAAGAGGAGCTCCCATGAGATTGGTGGTATGACCAAGGAGGCTACTTCAAAATCCAGGAAAATGTCTCCTTTGGCAGACATTTCTGCAGGGTTCAATGTCTCGACTGCAGAGCCTCCAACCTTGAAAGCATCAGCAGGGGTAGCAGCAGCAGCAACCCTACTTGCCTCCAATGGTGTTGCACAGGAAGGAGGGAGCAAGGAGCAGCAACTGGAGAGCACGTTGTACACAGAAACTGAGTTCAAGGCCATCAAACCTGAACAGAAGAATTGGGTTGAAGTGGAGAGACCTTCATCATCACCCATGAGACTGGAAGTTGAGAATCTTGATGTGTACAAAGAGCTTCTTGGTGGTGGGCGATTGCAGGTAGGAGGCATAGCCTCCTCTACACAATCTGTCACTCAGACTTCTTCACAATGTGAGGAGCCATTGAAGTTGGAACTTGATGAAACTCAACAGCAATTGAAGATGGAGACAAGTGTTCCACAAGACTTTCATGTCAAAACTGCAAGCCCAACAACCCAGTTTAAAGATGCAAAACGTGGATCTGCTGGTGGTGAAGAGGCTGACAACGTTGTGCAGGGTTCAGTGCAGCAATTGGAGAGCTTGAATCCAGCTGCAGAACTTGTTGTCACCAATACTGCGCTACATGAGGAGCTGTTGGGTATTAGAGACAGCAAATGGAAGACAGAGATGGATTACTACATTCATGATCTGCCGCAGATGGAGGTTTTGGAGATGTCTTTGACAGCTGATGCCTTGGACGTCATGGAGGATATCAGCAGAAAACCAGATGACAGTGAAATAAATTTGGATTATGGAGATGCTCAAGGACTGCTGTTGCAGATGGAGAGTGTATTACCAGAAGAATTGGATCTGGAAAGTGCTTTTGATACATTTGAGGACCTGCTTGGCAAACAAACAAGTGACAGTGTGCCAATGGTGGATTCTGTGGCACTGTTACAGACAGAGACAGTACTGCCTGTAGTGTTTGATGCTCAAAGTGCTACTTTGGATGCAAAACCTGGTTGTGTGGGTGAAGAAGCAGCCAAAGAAATATTGCAAGATTTAGTAGAAATGAAAAGCATGAAACCAGATATAGAAAATGCTGTCAGTAATGTTGCCTTACATACGGAGTTATTGGGCATGAGAGACAGTGATGGGAGTGCTGGCATGGATCATGAAAGTGCCAGAGAACCAGACATTCTGGGTCTGGCACAGATGGAGAGCTCGTCAGTGACATCTTCAACACTCAATGCATTGGAGATGGTTTCTGTGCCCATCCAGGTTCTGACTGCTCCTGCAGGAATTAGTCCTCTGTCAAGGATCCAGCTACAACTTGATGCAACTATCGCAAAGGCAACTGGGATTCTGTCCAAGTATGCAGAATGGAAGGCAGAGAGTGCTGCACACACAAAGATTCCTGGAGACTCTAGTCAACCTGAGGTGGCAAATGCCAGGAATGAGACATCTGATGAACTGAAACAGTCTGTTGGTGGGGAGATGTTGGTTTTAGATTCTACCAGTAGAAAGGAGAGACAAATCCTTGGAGCTGCTTTGGAAGCTGGACAATTAGTACACAAGCACAATTCTAGACACAAGGATCTGGAGGACACAACCTTGCGTAAACCACATGCTCATTGCAAGGAGAGGAAAAAGGTGAGAAGCATTGTCAAAATCATCATCACATCTAGCATCACATATCCAAAGCACTTTGCACTCTTGAGTGTTTTCTCATAGTCTTTTCCTTTTCCAAACCCTTAATGAAAATGGTATGTCTTCTATGGATGCAGCAAAATCCTGGTGTTTTAAAGGACATTCCTTTGAATGTAAGACTGCCTAAAAGCAAGGAGACACCTATCAGGTGCTCAGATAAGGAGAATCCTGGGCACAAAGGTGTCAAAGACTTGAGTTTGCGCAAGCTGCGGGCACACTGCAAAGAGGAAAAGGTTAAAGCTTTGCTCCGTCAATCATGCATAGATTAATAATGTGTTGCTCGAAGTCGTGATTTGGAACTGTTCCCACATTGAAAAGAAAGGCAGTGCTTGCTCGAGGAGACTGTATCCTGCGCTGCTGGCCATTTGCTGTGGGCCAGGCAAGACGAAGGATTTAAACAATCACTGCTTGTGTGAATATATCAGAATACAGTGCCCTAGCAAACAACAGGCTTGGCAACATATGTTGCTCTTGTTTCCTAGCAAAACTGATTTCTGCAAACTTTGAACATTTATTTTCTGACCTTCACATGAATGGTGTGACCTGAATTTGATTTTTCCTGCAATATGAACATGTTAATATCGGACTCAAACAAGTCATGACCTGGCGTGACTTGTATACCAACATCATACATACTATGGCAACCCAGTTTTCCTAAACTCAAACCCTAAAGTCTGGGAACCCTTGGTAAACCTCAGGTTACTACATTAGAGAGAATGAAAGAAAAAGTTACCTCCATTTTTTCATACAAAGGGTTTTTGTGAAAAAAAATCTGCAGAAGTTTGCCACATTTCAAACAATTTTTCTGAAATTGCCATATTTAGACAATTCGTTCCAGCAAGTCACCTAAATATAGAACACTCTTTAAATTGACCTACTTTCCTCTCTGATGTAGCCACATTTGGCTAATTCTTCTTGTGGATGATCACCACTACAACAGAAAATTGAGAAAAAAAACCCTCTAAAAACCCCAAAATTAGAATGGCAAATTTCAGGGTTTTTGATTTTTCATATAAAGAGAAGAAAATCATTTTTATTCCAGGTTCTTATTTGTAACAGAGATTGGAATGTGTATTTGATGACCTAAATTCCCAACAAATGTAACTAGTCCGAAAGAAGAGACAGTTGAAACGCCAGTAGCTCGCAAAGTAAATGTGATCTGTTGAGACTGTTGTTCACCAGCACCACCAACAGTGAAGGTCACAGGAGCAATGGCAACTGCAACGTCAGCTGGACTAGTCCAAGTAATTGTGTAAGTTTCAATGTTGATGGCAACATTTGTGACTGTCCTGTAGAGAATCTGGGTGCCATTCAGACAGGCAAGAGTGATCGATGGAGTGTTGAGATCTGTGGATCGTCCCAGTAGACTTGGGCACATGCCACCTGTTGATGCAAAGACTTGCTCACGAGTTGCCCCCTCCGCAGAGCATAGAAATGCAACATAATCAGCTTCTCCTGTTCCCAACATAATTTTACCCAAGCAATCCGAATTAGATCAGCCAGCACTGGATGGTTTTGAGCTCCACTCTCCAGGGTTCAACATTCCAGACTATAATTTAGGGTTTAAGGTTTGCAATTTTGTGATCATCCACAAGAGGAATTAGCCAAATTTGGATACATGTCAGAGAGGAAAGTAGAAAATTTTAAGAATTGTGCTATATTTTGGCAATCTACTGGAACCAATTGTCTTAAAATGGGAATTTCAGGAAAAAAAAATTCCTCGAAATCTGGTGACTTTGGCACTTCTTTTTCACAAAAATCCTTTTTATGAGTCACACTGGAAATTCACCCAGAAAAACGACAATGCTCACAATTGTGCAAATTTCATTTGTAAAAGCAGAGAGAAACAAAGAATTATTACTGACCTGCATCAAAGATAATACCCGGATTGGCAGCAGCATTTATGTTAAGTGCACCACCACCCATATCAAAAGGTGTAGCAGGTTGCAATGAAGGTGCAGAGCTTCCAGAGATTTGCTGAGCTTGAAGAGGTATGCCCCGTGAATCCTCTAGGTCTGCAGTTGTTACCAGTGCTGAGGCAAGTGCTGCTGGGCTCCAAAGAGGGTACTTCTCTTTCAGTAATGCTGCAAGACCAGCCACATGCGGTGTCGCCATACTTGTCCCTGACATCATTGCCCATCTCTGGCCTAAAACCCATTTACATATCAAATCAGTGTGCCCAAAATCAGTGCAACCACATATGCAGCAAAAAGGGGCATGTTACACAGTCTTTTTTGTTTTTCAAGTTTTTTTGCTGGAATTTGAGAAGTTGGAATGTCATGTGCAAAATAATGGGTTCAGCTCACCTATGTAATTAGGGCTATCAATTCCAATAGGAGTCCATGCTCCCCATATCAGGTATCCGGGTGCCAAGATATTAGGCTTTAAGACATCTGCCTGGTTGAAATTGAAATCCTTCATGTCTGGTCCCCTTGAAGAAAACAGTGCCACTTGTTGTCCTTGGCCACTGTAAGTGGCAATCTGGCCACCCCCAATTCTAGCTTGAGCTCCAAATTGAACAGGCTTGCCAGTCGCATCCTTGACTGTTCTGTTACTATAATACGTGAGCAAAGCCTGTCAGACCACAAATTTGCAGCAGAATTACAAGCAGATTCTTCAACCAACCTCACAATGTGATTCAGTGCATGCAAATTCAGAGGATTAGGTATTTAATGGAAGGTTTAGGGTTTGCTCCCAATTGATCTAGTTTGTGATTTGGGTTTAGGATGCAAGATCAGGATCAAGGACAAGAGTGTATGCCTCAGAATGCATTGCATCTACAAGGACAATGCCTGGAATTGTCAGAGGAATGGGAGTAAACATGCTTCCTGCAGAATCTGACTCCACCACCATGACTAGACCAGCTGCTCCTAAAGCTTCAAGTGTTGTCACCACTTGTTGCATTGATGCGCCTCCAAACAAAAAGTTGAATGAGTAGATACAGATCAAAAGTTTCCCTTGCACCAAAGGTTTGTTAAAGATTGAAGGCACTTGACAGTCGCTCGGAGAATAGAGCGGGTTGCCTTCACCTTGAACTGCATCATTTGCTAATATGAGGTCATAGAAAATTGGGCCTTTTGTTGGAGCTGCATATTGTACATGAACAACAACCAAAACCGTAAGTATCATTGCCATGCAAACAGATCACATTACTTGAATAAAACCTCCCTTTGTTTGAAGAGTTCACTACTTACGTGCCAACAAAGTCCCAGGAAGAACAGTCTTGTCACTGAGTACTATTGTATTTGGGTATGATCTGTCATCAACCCCGGCACCAACAGAGATTATCCAAGGACTGAAAGAAGTAACAGTCTGTTCATGAGGACCCCCATTTCCAGCAGCCTGGACAACCAAGACATTTGCCTTGACTGCATTCAGAAGTGCCACATCCAAGATGTTGAGAAAGGTGCTGATAGAACCGGGAGGTGGGCTATTTGGTGCCAGTGAGAGACTAAGTACATCAACTCCATCAGCAACCGCCTGCTTGCCCCCAAGAAAAAAAACAATCAAGTTACCCTCTAGAACCCACCCACCAGTAGAAGAAGTTCGAAAGTCTGAAACTGAAAAAAGATTCTCAATCTTTAGCTTCAAAGAACACATACATTCAAGAATCTCTATTTCCCAAACCAGATCAATTGGGAGCCCTCACAACTACAACAAAAGTTCTGAGAACTACCTGATCACATGCTGCGACAACATCTGGCATAAAACCTCCAATTATGCGGTACAATGCCTTGTAAACGGCAATCCTGTTGGTTTCAAACAAAACAGCTCCTTCAGGAATTTAGAGGTAAATTACACAGAGAGCTGTATTAGGGCTGCTGCCACAGAATCTAGAATCCAGATCAACCTCTTCATGTTGGTAGTAACTGAGCTCTAAAACTGTGTTCAAGAATCTTATGTAACACTAGCAGCCATGGAGTACAAGAAGAAGCAACACCTAAAATCAAAACATGGACAAGAGACATGCACCTCAACAAACAAACATATAGTCTTACCGAGCTCTCGGTGCCATACCGCTGGCATTCCCATAGAATACACCATTCACTAGTACAGGCACTCCATGGTTTCCTGCAGCTGTGGAAGCAGTATGACTGACAACAACACAAACAAACATTGTCAGCTTCTAACATCTGGAGACACAAACATATGAAAGAAATGCAGTACTGTTTGCAAATGGCTACAGAAGCAGAAGTTCTCAGCTGCTCCACAACCACCAACCACATTGTGGGTCAACAAAGAAAACACTGAGTCAAGAATTCTCAAAATCATGCCATTATGGTTTCTTGTCTCTTGGCAGCAACAAGTCCATGGCTGGAAAATGCAACATGACATTGACAGAAGGGTAGAACCAGCAGCAGCTCCACATACCAGGCACATATGTGCTTTGTACTATGCAGCAGAAGGATAGCCTATTGCCCACAATGTGCTAGCTATCGAGTATTTTCCAGCCTTGACACATCTTTCTTTGCATCTGATAGAATGCCCAGGACTTGAGGACGAACCTTCCGTGGCCATCACCATCCAACGGGGAGGCAAAATAAAGAGAAGCATTGAACATGCCATCTTTTGATGCGGCAGCAGCAAAGTGTTGGGCTCCAATGATCTTCCCATTGCAAGAACCAAGAGGGAACTCAGGAGCAACTTCACATTTTCCTCGGTATGATCGGAGAGGTCTGTAAGGGCTTTGTCCTGTGGCAGAAAAGCTTGGATGTGTTGGGTCGATTCCGGTGTCCACAAAACCAATCACAATGTCCTCACCTGCATGAAGAAATCCACCTTCCTGAGCCCATATGCCTTCGGGTAGTCCAAGATACTCTGGTGTGTGGACTGTTGCCTTTTGAACTCTGTAGCTCTTCTCAACTTGCATGACACCAGGTTCCTTCCCAAGGAGCTCTGCCTTTGAGGGTTTTTCCCATCACAATCAATGCCACACACAGAAACCCAACCCCAACACAAAATGTAAGTGGACTTGATTGCTGCAAGTAAGAACTGTAACTTATACACATTGCTGCTCCTCATGTCATTTGGCTATGGCAGAGAGTTTCTGAAGAAATTCTGCCAAAATGGAGAGACCTAAGAATGACTTAGGTACATAAGAATAATAATGTAACCTAAGCAGCATACTTCTTCAGCAGTGAGCTCCACAGCAAAACCATTCACGATGTGCTGATAGCTGTAAAGCTTGGTGTAGGGGCGATGGTGGGTTTGGAAGAAGCTCTCAAGAAGCTCATCCTGCTTCTTTGTCAGGTAAGCTCTGTACTTCTTCACCAAATAGTCTCTAGCATTGGAGTCTCTGCCACAAGAAACCCCAACTCTCAGAACTTAGAGAGTTTCCAAACAAACAGAAAAAGCCAAAGAATCTCTCAGTGTCTCCTGGCATATTCACAATGACAATGAGAACTAGGAATGGGTATGAGGATTGGGTGAGGATCCCACAAAGACAATGGGATGAATGGGCATAAGGATCGGGTGAGGATTCTGTGAGATCTTAGACTGCTGGTTACTAAATTTAGGATATTCTGCCCAGATCCAAGGACTTGGGGAAAAGCCATCCCTGGCTCAAATGCTCATTGGATGATTCGTTACAGAGCTCATGAGCTCAAATTCAGCCACAAACAAAACCCCAGTTTGTAGTCAAGCCAAAGACAACAGTAACTTCTTCTTCACCACGAATGAATGAAGGAATGAATGAATGGGCAGTGGATCCACCAGCTGATCACCAGATCAGAAGCTGATGAAACAAAAGAACCCAAAACCCAAAACCAAAACTTGAAGAAGCAAGCTCTCGAATGTGTTTCTGGGCGCAATACGCATGTTTGTTTGTTTCCGAGCCATACCTAGTGCGATGGCGAGATTTCCATCTCCGGGTGAACAATTGAGCTGTGGCATTGAGGTCTGACAGACCACCCTTGTAAGCAACCACAGGCTGACCACTCACAAGCACCATATAAACCTCGAGACTCTCCGTGACATCTGTACTGGCGCCACTACTACTCTTCTTCTCCATTGTTTCCTTTCCATGCACGGCCAACACAAGAAGAAGAAGCACCACCCAACACAAAACCAGACACCATTGCACCTGCATTTGCCAGCTCGATGATGATCTTGTTGTTCTCATCACCGCAGCAGCCATGGACCCACCAAAGCTCCAAACAGGATATCAATGCCAGCTACACGGCAGCAGATTCTCCCACACCAGAGGCAGCAGAGTCTCCCACAATGTCCACCACCCAGTGCATGCACTGTATGTATGTGTGTATGTGTCTCCCTCTCTCAAGCTTCTTTCTTTCAGCTCAGGGATCAAAGAACAATGCACAGTTGCAAACTAGGCCATGTTCTGTTTGCAACACAAGGGAAAGAAAGCGTCACAGCAACAAGAGCAAGAGCGGAAAGAAAGAAAGAGAGAGAGAGAGAGAGAGAGAGAGAGAGGGAAGAGTCCGCGACAACGGACAAGACTGTGAACTGCGGCAGCCGCTGCGGCATCTGCAGCAGCAGCAGTGGCGATGGCGAAAACTACTACTACTCGCTAAACGCCAAAATTATGGCGAGAAAAAAATTACCTTTCATTGCCAGGCTGAATAGGTAATTTACTAATAACCAATTTTTTAAAATTGTATTTTTGGTTTTTTCTCTGCCCGGGAAATCTGACCTGCCAAAACCCAAACCCTTTTCTCTGTCTCTGTCTCTCTCTGTCTCTCTCTTTTTCAAAGTTCAAAGTTTTTTTTCCTGGCTAAATTTTTTTCTCAAAATGGCTAAAAACTTGTGTTTTTCTTTTGTTCTCTAGTCAGCAGATTTCAAAAACAAAATTGTTGAAAAATGACCAGATTTCTTTATTGGGTTTTAGCCTGGTAGCCAAAAATGGGAAGGATGCTTAGACTTTTTTTACTTTCATATCCTGTTTACAGCCAAATTTGGCTAAACTGTGTAAATGAACTTCAGCTACATAGGACAAGAGTTTTATTTTTTCTCTGCCCGGAACATCTGACCAGCCAAAACCCAAATCCTCCTCCTCTTACTCTCTCTCTCTCTCTGGTTCAAACAGTCTTTGTCCCCTTTATTATAATATTGGAAAAAAAATGGGGCAAAGGGCAGACTAGGGGAAATTTTTTGCAGCTGTACCTACTCTTTGTTGGCTTCTAAAAGACGGAAGGATGAAATTCTGTAACCTCATTTTTTTAATGAATTTTGAATTTTGGGTTTGTCAAAAAAGAAATTCTTTTTAATTAGGCTATGCTTGATGAATGTGATTTTTTTGGGCTCTTTTTCCACAAATTATTTGGATTGCTTTTTCATGAACCTGATGTTTGCATTTGCCATAAATTTTCTCTGACTTCTTTGATGAATCTTGAATATTTTTTTGCCAGAAATGCATTATTGAAGCTGATGTTTGCTTTGACAACAAATTCTGGATTTCTTGATGTAGTAACTGCATGGGCTCTCATTCACAAAAGGAATTAGCCAAATTTTGGCTATGGGTCACACAGGAAAGTAAATTTTTTTTAATATAGTTTGGAGGCTTGCTGGAACCTATTGTTTAAATATGGTGATTTCAGGGGGAAATTTTTTTAAAATTAAAATTAAATTTTTTTAAAAAATTAATTAAATTTTTTAAAAATAAAAATCCAAAAAATCTGAAAAAAATCGTTTTTCTTTTCCTTGCAAAAATCCTTTGCTTGAGTAGCACTAGGTTGTTTCTGTGGCTGTGGTGCAAAAATTCATCAAAAAGAAAACATTGCACCCAAGGTGTATGTAAATGTGTGCTTTAAGAAACTCCTTAAGCAACTGGGACATCTGCCTTCAAGCACTCATAAATGTGCACTCACAGTAGCAAGCTGTAAACGATAGCAAGAGTACAGTATGAGTATGGTATATGGCGGCAATTTTATAATGACAAAGTTGGATTGGGTTCTTGCAGCTTGTATGGAGAGATGTTGTATAGAGAGACGATAACAAAATTTCTTAATTGTTTAGTGAGAAAACACGAATGGGAAACCTAAAAAAACATCAAGCCTAGAAAATATCTTCTTGACAATAATGGTTTGCCTCAAGATAAAAGTGATCTAGAACTCTCTAAAGAACCATTGACACAAAATGAACATAATATTGTACTACCTTGGCCATTTCAACACATGTCTGTTGAATAATTAATTAATTTTGAAAAAATCATTTCGACAAATGAAATATTCCTAAATATTCATTATTATCCTTCATAATATTTTTCTTGATTTGGAAGAAATAGTTTTTGAAAATTTCAACATTTCTGAAAATAATTTAATTTGTCAAATTGGCCAAGGTACTAGGGTAATGAAGGAGGAGAGCTCTTTTGCTTATGATATGTCTAACTACAATTTGAGCATTGAGACTAGTTGTTGGAGTAATATAGCCCAAGGATGTGCTACCAAGACATGTTGTGTTCTTTGGATAACAAATTAGAATGCGGTTGAAGATGAGGCCTTTGTACCAAAAATACTGCAACATTTGCTAGGAAAAAATATCATTGAAATGAGATTAAAGAAAATATATATTTCAATTCAATCCTCAAAAATATATTATTTATAGTCTAAATAATTTCATTTTTTCAAATCTAAAGAATACAAAGAATTCATTTTATACAAGGATGTCAAAAAAAAGTTTCACAAAACTCCTTTTGCATGAGTTGAACTGGATTTTTGTGTGTTGCCAAGTGGTGAAAAATTTTGCCTCTCCCAAAAAACCCTAATTGGGGACTAGTCAACAAATTCTTTGACTTGGGTTTTCTCTGAAGCTTTTTAAAATATTCTGTCTCAAAAGATTTTCAAAGCTATCATTTAGATTCAGGTTGTCGCTTAACCATACACATAAACTATGGCCGATGGTATTAAAAAACCAATTTTCTCACACTTGAATGGCATGTAATTTCTGCCATCTTTTGTCGCAATAGCTGGCTCTGACCTTTGCCTGCCATGCCGACACACGTTTCTTTCTCTAAGAAACAAAAGGAAAACAAACTGTACTGTAGCTGCAGCTCCATAGAACTATATATATTTTTAAAGAAATTTGGTGTGGAAGCTTATGAATCACAATGTCAGTTTTTGTATTCACCATACATGAGATTCCACCAACAACAACTTTTACACTCTAGAGTCTCATCTAAGTCAAAACATTAAAATAATTTTTTGAAGTTCAAGTTGGGCATGCAATCAATTGATCAAGCACCAACCCACTTGCAAAATCAAAGTGCTTTTCTCTTTGCAAATTTCAAGGACAGGACTTGAGAGTTTGAAATTTGAATAGCAAGAAAGAGAGAGGAAAGGAAGTTCAACACAAACAATCCATAACCAGCTCAAGGGGAAGGCACTTCTGTCAATACCTTCCACCCCATGAACCGAGGAAAGAACCTAAGCTCTTAGGTGGAAGGCACTTACAGCCCAGCTCCTTCCCCTTCATAACAACCCCAAAAGCTTTATGAAGAGCTGCTGGGGGAATCTTACGTGGAATCTAGAGCAAGAAATTCCACCTGGTAAGATAGATACCCTCCAAAATACACTGCACAAATTTACCGAGGTTGTTACATGCTGATGTGTCGCTTCTTGAGTGGACCTCCATGCCCCAATTATATTGCACAATTAAAGCTGCATGTATCTCATTCTGTGCATGGACAAACAGTGACCCATGTCCATGATACTGATGAAATTTAGCAATCTGCATTCACATGTTGAGCAGATCATGGATGTAAAGGTCACTGGTTATGTCGGGTTACCAGCTAGCTAGCTGGAGCACCCAAGCTGTTTTCTTCCAGTAATGGGTGGCCTCTTTCCAGTTACCTAGTCCAATGAGCTCCTTTCCATCTGAGTACCTACTCTTTTTCTCCTTAGCTTTGAAGACAAATTTGTACTGCCTCTTTCAATTGCTACCACCAGTAGCTTACAGTTTTACAGAAACCAAATTATATGCTGAGTACATATATAAATGTGTGATAATTTGAAAAGCTCAAACTCGTTGATCAGAGAGTGAGTGTGTCATCAACCGTACTGGATTTTTAATTGATTGCCTCTGTTTAGTGTTTGCCCAAGTGAGTGTGGAGACTTTGCCTAAACATGCAAAAAATTATCTTACAAAGACAAATAAGAAATCACAGTTATCACATGTGAAGCAGATCAGCTATACAGTACACAACATGTGCAATTTGAGGACTATAATTTGTTTTGGCAGTGGTCATCAAAGTAGACAACCAATACCACCAGACTCCTCTACAGAAAGAGATTAGTGTCCATCCACACTCTGCAGAGAAAGCACTGAACAAAACTATAGAGTATATAATTTGGAGACTATTTTCACATTTTATTCACTACAACAAAATATGGTTTTTTTTTTTTTTTTTTTTCAATTAAATTAGGCCTTGGCCTTTGAATTTCTTTTTTTTGTCACTTTTTATTTTAATTTCAAATTTTGGTAAAAAAATCACATTTTTTTTTCATAAA
>Ga0116227_10005488_pt1 | contig 26661 bp, 20 predicted proteins | sample S1TSphgellanicum_FD_89693 | JGI IMG/M metagenome (GOLD analysis project Ga0116227, IMG submission 89693) | Host-associated microbial communities from peat moss isolated from Minnesota, USA - S1T2_Fb - Sphagnum magellanicum MG | ecosystem: Host-associated > Plants > Peat moss > Unclassified...
ACGGGCGGGGAAGGACCAAGCGGGGGGAAGCTCGACGGGTGCATTATGCACCAGGTTCACACTAGTTTTAAATTAAAGCATTAAAGATGGGGTTGGCTCCTTCTCTTCTTCCACCCCTTATAGGTTTGACATAACAACAATAATGATTACTAAAAGTAAAGTTTATAAGTAATAATAATTATGACCTATGGAAGAAAGATGAATAGGTGTGATGAATAAATAATAACCGTATGGGCCCTATGCATAACATTTTTTGATTAAAAGCCTACTTTGGGTGTCTCCATGCTAACACAAATCAACCCTACACCTTCGAGTTGATTTTTTTAAAGAATATTATCAAAATATCCCCATTTGTAAGTTTAGAAAATCATCAAAAAGATATTTTGACCTTACAAGATGTTGCATTATACTATAATATAAAAATAAGTCCAAAGAATTTCCCCCAAAATATGTCATGTTTCATGAATTTCCTTAAATATAAAAATCTTTATAATGTTTAATGAATTATTTTAAGTATTATATCCTCATTAGATCCATTCCAAATCATTCCACATATTTGTCATAATATATTAAAAACATTGTCATAAATGCTTTGAAATGACTTACAACATTTTTTTTTTTGGACACAAACATGAAAATTAAACAATGGTTACAACTTTTTTGGTTCATGTTATTGTGACTACACCCTTTTGGACTCATGTATGGGTTAGTTAATTATTTTAATTTATCAATTAGTTAGAATTCATTTGGAACAAAACACTAGATTTTTTTAAATGTGTCAAATAATATAGAGGTTCATTCATGAATATGATGAATGTTAAAAAATATTTGTAGGTGTCATAATATTATTGGTTTAAAGCTAATGAATCATAACATTTATTAGATTTAAATGAAAAAAGAAAACTATTCATTCATTTTTCGCAAAAGGTTGTGGGTGGAGCTTTGGGTTCATTCTCCATTTCAATGTTTTCATGTTGTTAGATAATTGTTAGGCCTTGTGATAGGATTTTAAGTGTAATTAACCTATAATATTGTAAGTCCATGTGTTGTTTGATTATGGAAAAGTGCACTAAAGAAAATTATCACGTGTCATTGATTGTTGAATTATAATGTTTATTTTCATCCGTTGGTATTACTTTTTTATCCTACTTGCATTCTTTTGTTTCATGGTAATTGAATTAAAACTAGTGGGCCCTTCATTTGCCCTTGAGTATATTCAACTTCTTGTAAGGTCACCCATCCCAACATTATTCCAATAGAAATGGCCTTAATTTCAAAATTCTTATGGAACTTGTTAAATTCATTATTTAAATTAATCTTCAATAATACAAATCATTTAAAATTCAATAACTTTTGTTCCATTCGTCCAAAAATTGGAAAACAACAAATGTGCACATTATTTCAACGAATTTTTTTTAATGAATAGGTATATCAAAAGTGAAATAATGGGTTTTGTGGTTTGGGAAGGTCACAACATGGTCACACCCAAACAAAACAAACAAACAAACAACTACCTTATTATATGTATATTATTTAGATATATCATTATCATTTGATATTAGAGACATGTGACTAATGTTAGTTTAATATTTGGTAGAAAAGAAAAAAAATATGACTCCCTCTTAATAAGTGTAACCTACCTTCATATGCTGCATGATTTATGTATGAACTTATATTCATGATGTCATTCACCTCATGCTTTATCATGGGTAAAACCCAAGGGGGAAATTTAAAAATGCAAGGTTAAGTTTGGCTACCACCTTGTTTTATGCCTTTTATTGTGGAAATGTAACCACCTTTGGGTTTTATCGTACACATTCATCTAGTGCAAAAAAATGTAAAAATTTAAATTTAGAAAAAAAATGATAAATTTACAACTTTCAAAGTCAACTTCGATGAAAGAATACCCTACCTTTTTGTTAAATTAAAGGGGAATTAATTTTTTTAATTAGATGAAAAGAACTATGAATTATATAAAAATTTATAATCCATGTAGATGAATCTTTTAAAATTTTCATCTCCATATAAGCATCACCAACACTTCCTTAATTTTCCATCGTTAGCTCCTTTTGACCTCCCCCCTATAAAACCATACAAAAACAAGGCACACATAGGTTCTTAGTGAAGTCATTGTTAATTCACACAATGCACATCACCTTTTTAGCTCTTCATCCTCCTTTTGCCTTTCCAAACTTTTTGCACTTTACATATTCCATGCATCCATTTAAACTTACAACTTTATTTTTGAATAATCTCAAGATATCGTATGAATCTATTATGATGATGGAAAGTAATGGACATGAGACATAAATAGAAAACCAAAGTTGAGATATTTGAGAAGCCCATGTGTTTAACCTTTACTAACTCTAACCTCAAGTGCTAAAATGGCCTTATAGTTTACAATTGATTGATTTTGACAATTGGTCATCAAATTTACCTTCCATACAATAATGGTATCATATTTTGTGAATTTTAAATGTGTAAGTTTTCCTTTTGATTGTTCCATGAATAAGATTACCAATAGAAAGGGTTAAAGCAAGCTTCCAATTAAGAAATTATATTTAAATGGTATTTTTATTAAGAAATTTAAAGAACTAAATAACAATCAAGCTTCCATTTATATGTATTGTTATCACTCTTGACATTATTCACAACTTATATCTCAAATAATTTTGATATATATTTGGTAACCTCCCCCCCTCCCCTCTACATCAATGGATTGTGCCAAATATTGATATGTTTGTACAAAATATATACAAAACATATTGAAATGTGTACCAATTCATACATGAAGATGGTTTTTAAGCACCTATAATATTCTCAAAAAATCTTATAAACACAATCACAAAAATAAAGTAATAATTTTTTAAAAAACTTGACTTGAATGGACAATCTTAGAGCATCTCCAATAGTGGGCCTATAAACATGCATTGTATGAATAATGTAAAGACCCATATGTTCAACCTTGTATTCTAATTAATTCAAGAAGAGTTTTCAACCCCAATAATCACCATGTTTTGATCATCATCATCTTCAACAAAATCCCATCAAATGTCACATAGAAAGTAATTCAACTTTTTGTGGCACTTTGCACACAAGTTGTTGAAATGGCCCAATCGTGGAGGCAATGATTGCTTTTGCATCCATAAGAATACATGGATAAGGAAACACATGAAGAACTATTTCTTGGTAGAGCTATGGTGGCACTTTACATTTGACACAACAAACCTTCAAAGAAGATACAATTGTTGTAGAGTAGGGCAACCAAAGAATTTGCAAAGGGATTAACATCAAGGCCATGTCAAGGTTTTTATAAATTATTTTGCAAATCTTCACTGATGCATGGTGAAGAATTATTTAAGCATTGTTATAGAAGCACTAATAGATTAATCTTGAAATTATGAGTAGTGTTTGTGAATATGACGTGTTTTTTGATTTACCAAATTATATAGGTAAACTTGAACAATTTTCTATTAGGAAATGCATTGTTATGTTTCAACATTTGCATATGGAATAAACACCAACTTTGTAGATGAATATTGTAGATTTGGCAAAAGCACCGCAATTGAATGCCTAAAGTTATTTTTGTAAACATAGTGGCAATAATCTTTTAGTTGATGTACTTGCAATAACCCAACATATTTGACATAGGAAAACAACTCCATATTAATGTAGACTAGGGTTTCTCAAAAATGTTGGTGAGTTTCAACTACATGTGTTATAGGTGGAAGAACTATCATATGGGTTAATAAAACCAATTTTGGAATTAAAATGGAGGCAAGTCCATAATCTTGGAAGCATTTGCAAACCAATCCCTTTAGATTTGACATGCATTCTTTTGGCTTCTTGGTGGGAACAACAATGTCAATGTTTTAGACTAGTCCCCCATCATTTTCAATTTGTTGAATGGAGTAGGTAGGGGGTTCAATTTTGTGGTGAATGGGACAACCTACCTTTAATACTATCTTCTAACAAATGGCATTTACTCACAATGATTTTGTTTTGTGCAAACCATACACAAAACCCAAGATGTAGAATAATAAGATTTTGCAAAGATGAAAATAGTGAGGAATGATATGAAGAGGTATTTAAAAATCTTATAACCTTGACTTGCCATCATTCAAAACCCTTGCAGAATATGACAAATGGATATAATCAACAAAATCATGATTGCTTGTGTGATAATGCACAATATTATAATTGAAAATGACAAGGATAATAATGTTGAATGATTGTTTGATCTTGCATTTATGTAGGCTAATTGAAGTGTGGATTGACTATCCGAACATACATGAAAAACATTAAAAAGTTGAAGAATTCACAAATTCATTACAATTTGATATTAGATTTAGTAGAATAGTTGTGACCCATGAAAGGCTTTGATTGATTTGATTGAAATTAAAGTCTCCATTGCCTTTATTATTACAGTCTTATGGATGTAAAAATTGTGGTTGGTGAATGATTATCAAATGATTATGGAATGTATTTAAATTGTGTTATATATGTTATAAAATTGTTTGCAAAATTTGAAGCAAATGTAAATCCATTACTCTAATGGGATGTATTGTCATATTAATTGGGTGTATTGCACGTGCATCCTCATTGTAGTTTATAAACACAACAAAAACCACCCAAGAAAACAAAATGACATGGTCATTGATGTTGTCTACAAATAGATCTTTGAGGGTTGGCATTGTTCACCAAATTGTAAAATTCAACTTGATGTAATGAAAATAAAGGGCATGTAGAAGGACCATACATTCAAATGTAGCAAAATTTTCCAAATTACCTAAATACCATGAACTAAAAATCCAGGAAGTCTTGTTATCTACACCAAAAATTAACAACCAAGGTCCTTAGGGGTCAATTTTTTTTGATTTCACTCTTTTGAGTTCAAAAGGTCATCTTAGGTTTTTTTTAGTTACAATAGCCCACATAATCCCATGTTGAGGATTTCCTTTCCAAGAGCAACACGAGAAGGCAAGAAAACACATGTCGTGGAATCCCCTTGAAACATAAATTCTTGTGAGTTCATCAACTTAAGAATTCAAGAATTCATATATTAACACAAATAATTTGACTTCAACATTCACAAATTGAAAATTCCATACTCCATTGAAATTGACTTGGGAATTTGACAAAGAAAAACCTAGTCCTTCCACTAAGCACCAATAGTAGATTCTAGACATAACATACATAAATATTCCTTCGGAGTTCCCATTATCGAAGGTGTTATCTTATGAGACAAAGAACTATTACACACAATTAAATACAAAGACACCCACACATATAAATTGAGAAGCTAGAAAGACCGCCTCCAAGATCTTTCAAGTTTGTCATCATTCCATGGTCGTCAACCCTTAAATCTATTACTACAACTAATCTTTTATATTGAGGCACATGGTGTAGCAGATATTTCATCACCTTTAAACATAAAATAATTATACATAAAAGCACACTCCTCTTAAAATGGCACACATGAGCAAAGTGTACAAAACATATCGAAATGTGTACCAATTCATATCTCGGTATGGTTTTTAAGCACCTATAATATCCTTAAGAAATCTTATAAACACAATCACAAAAATAAAGTAATAATTTTTTAAAGAACTTGACTTGAATGTACAATCTTAAAGCATCTCCAACAATGGGCCTATAAACATGCACTGTATGAATAATGTAGAACCCCATATGTTGAACCTTGTATTCCAATTAGTTCATGAAGAGTTTTCAACCCCAACAATCACCATATTTTGATCATCATCATCTTCAACAAAATCCCATCCAATGTCATTGTTGTTTTTTTGTGAAAACTTGCATGCATAGATTAACTTGGTGGTTTTTCATGGAGACTTGTGCATAAAAGGCACAAAAATTTGTGCACATAGAGAGCAATTCAACTTTTTGTGGCACTTTGCACACAAGTTGTTGAAACGGCCCAAACAAGGAGGCAATGATTGCTTTTGCATCTATAAAAATACATGGATAAGGAAAAAGGTCAAGAACTATTTCTTGGTAGAGTTGTGGTGGCACTTTACATTTGACATAACAAACCTTCAAAGAAGACACAATTGTTGTAGGGTAGGGCGACCAAAGAATTTGCAAAGGGATAAACATCAAGGCCATGTCAAGGTCTTTATAAATTACTTTGCAAATCTTCACCAATGCATGGTGAGGAATTATTTAGGCATCGTTATAGAAGCACTTATAAATTACTCTTGAAATTATGAATAATGTTTATGAATACGATGTATTTTTTAATTTACCAAATTATATAGGTAAATTTGAACAACTTTTTATTAGAAAATGCATTGTTATGTTTCAACAATTGCATATGGAATAAACACCAACTTTGTACAAAAATATTGTAGATTTGGTGAAAGCACCACAATTGAATGCCTAAAGTGATTTGTGTAAACATAGTGGCAACAATCTTTTAGTTGATGTACTTGTAACAACCCAACATATTTGACATAGAAAGACAACTCAATATTAATGTAGACTAAGGATTCTCAAGAATGTTGGTGAGTTTCAACTACATGCATTATAGGTGGAAGAACTACCATATGGGTTGATAAAACCAATTTTGGAATAAAGATGGAGGCAAGTTCATAATCTTGGAAGCAATTGATTATGGATTCCTTTATATTTGATATGCATTCTTTTGACTTTTTGATGGGAACAACAATGTCAATGTTTTAGACTAGTCCCCCATCATTTTCAATTTGTTGAATGGAGTAGGTAAGGGGTTCAATTTTGTGGTGAATGGGACGACATTTATTCACAATGATATTGTTTTGTGCAAACTATACACAAACCCCAACATGTCAAATAGTAACACTTTGCAAAGATGAAAGGAGTGAGGAATGATGTGAAGAGGTGTTTTAAAATCTTACAACCTTGATTTGCCATCATTCAAAACCCTTGCAGAATATGACAAATGGATATAATCAACAAAATCATGATTGGTTGTGTGATTATGCACAATATTACAATTGAAAATAACAAGGATAACAATGTTGAATGATTGTTTAATCTTGCATTTATGTAGGTTAATTGAGGTTTGAATTTCCAAACATACATGGAAAACATTAAAAAGTTGAAAAATTCACAAATCCATTACAATTTGAAATAAATCTAGTAGAATAGTTGTGACCCATGAAAGGCCTTGATTGATTTGATTGAAATTAAAATCTCCATTGCCTTTATTATTGAAAGCTTATGGATGCAAAAATTGCGACTTGTGAATGATTATCAAATGATTATGGAATGTATCATTCTTTGGTTATCAACCCCTAAGTTTGTTGTTACAATCAACTCCTATCTACTAAGGCACATGGTGTAGTGGATAATTCATTGTCTCTAAACATAAAGTAATTATATGTAGAAACACACTCCTTTTAAAATGACACACATGAAGAAATCATAATGTAACTTATCTCCAAACAAATTGCTGAAACTTGGTGAAAAAGAAGGTCCCTGCTGCCCAAGTAGTTTTTATTTTTATCTTCATCTTCATCTCTAATCGTTGGTCCACATTAATCAAGGCGCATGCATAAACAAAACCACACCATTGGAAATGCATCCAACGAAAACACAACAACACAAGAAGCGCCATAAAAAATAAAAGTTCATAATGCACATAACTTGCAAAAAAACAAATTGCATAAAAAATAGTCACATTAACAAAAACATTACCTTCACAACACCATTAACCACCAAGAAATCAATCATTTTCTACTTTTGATAGTTTGACAACATTGTTCTATTCACTTTAGGGTTTCATCTTGAATGCTTTCATCACATTGATTTCTCATGGTCCTTACAACTTTTTTGTAATTCCAATTGCCCATTGGGGTGTGCATTTGTTACAATTATTCCTTGAGATCATCGCTACATAAATGCAAACACTTAGGTATACAATCTTTCATTAGAAATGTTCTTCTATCATTACAACATTACATTCAATATTTAATAAGAGTCAAAGTCCAAAATTTTGCATCAAAACATTACACATGCCTCCATTTGATGGACAAGACAATTTCACAATAATTATCTCCTTGATGGTTGTTTTATGACCATAGTTTACAAGCTTTTATGGCCAATCATTTTGGATGATTGAGATTGATACCTCTAAAACTACAACGGTGTCTCCAACTCTCGTTTTAGATTGTGATCCCAATGAAACCAAATTTTTTTCTACATGCCCTCTTGTTTAATAGTTATTAGAATCAATGATCTTTTTTGTGGTGAATTTTTTGGCATTTTGTGAAAAAAATTTAGGGCTTCAAAACATGGTCCAAAAGATTTTCAAAAATATTATTTCATAAAACTTGCCACGTTTTAGACTACAGACCTATGAATGCCACTTTTTTTTAAAAGATTAGGGTATATGTTCATTGTCGATAATCTTTAGTAGAGATGAGGAAACCATCCTAAATGGACATGGGTTTAGGGTTCCCCAATTTCAGCTTGAACAATCTAGACTTTTCAAGTTTGAACCCACCACTTTGGGAAGTTTACTAAGGCACATTCCCAACGTCAGTGGCAGGTACGGTAGTTGCAAAGCTTCAAACACCAATTCAAAATAATACACTTGTTGGCTTACGATTCGGGCACGGAGACACAAATAATACAAATGGTCGCTTATGATTTGTGTACCTAATTTGTGCAAAAGACTCCAATTCTCAATCTCCCTCTAAAAACATATTTTTTTTCACACAAAAGTTGTGGCATTTTTGTCCCATTGGTTTGGGCCACCAAAAGTTCCGGGTTTTTTTTTTTTTTCCTTCCTTCCATACCCGAGATTCTAAGTACACTACGTATGGGCCACCTAAGGTGTGGACTAGGTAACCCACAAGAGTGTTCAGGTTACCTTGAATAGTCTAGGCACATGAGCACTGAGACTCTTCGCAGTAACCAACGCACTCAAGCTGGTTACCATACATAGCCTACCATTGAGAGGTTTGAGAGTAATATTGTAACTCTCTCGTCCATGGATGAAAAGTCAAGTAACCTTATTGTAGAGTGGATGAAAAACATGTAACCCTCCTGTTGATCGAGGAAAACTCATAACCGTCATCTGTCCGTCTGGATGATGTATACATAAGGGGGAAAAAGAGCCTGAGGTTTTGCATCTCAAGCAAAGCAACTAGTTGAAGACTAATCAGAAGCTTGAGAACCACCTCTGAACCAGTGTGGTGCAAGTATTTGGTTAATTATACCCTCCCAAGTTGGATTTTTTCAAATTCCAAAAGATGTACCCATAGAGGAAGGGTGTTTCATTAGCCCCCAAAAAAGCACCCGGACCCATACACTTATATGGAGACTGTAAATTCTTTTTCGTCGGGCTGTGTCTGGATGATACCCATGACCTTATGAAGTACCTTCTTGTGGGTAAATAAGGCATACAAGTTTAACATGAACTAGTTAATGTATATTTTACAACCAAATTGTTTTACAATTTAATTAATCCATAGCCAAAATGAAGCCCCCAATTTCCAAATCCAGCAAAATATCAAAAGCACACCAATTCCTCAAATAGAATTGATCATCAAATTTCCTACAACTTTAATAAGATGGTTCTCTAATAATTGAACGGTCTTCGGCACTATAATATGCATCTTGCCACCACTTTCAATAAGGTGGTCCCTCAAATCACACTATGATAAAGGGTCTAAAAACCTTTAAATAAAAATCTCCTAAAAAGTTTGCGCACACCATAGGAGCTCTAATTTTTGGGTAAAAAGTCTTTTGGGTGTTTTCTGTACTCAACCATTGGATCCATTAATTATATGGGTACACTCTCAAGCCCAAGGGATGGATCAATTAAAAGTCTCAAAACAGCACCTTAATTCCCAAAAAACCACCAATCCAGAAGGGGAACGGAGGAACATGAACAGAGGACCAAAGCCAAGAGACAACGGCCATGAGCTAAAGGGAGGAAACAACACCCACCCAAATCCAAAACCAAAGTCTGGGTCCTAAACCCTTTCCCCAGACAGTTGTAGCGAATCAGAAGCACAAGGTCTGTGTTAGGTGGTAGGTATCCAAAATCAGTTAGGTCACAGTTTGGGTATTTATTTTACCTGAAAGATATTATCAGAATATTAGAGTTATCTGTAAAGTCACCCTGTCTTCGGGCCTCCTTTCACCCCGTATTCTCTCTTTCAGTGGTATCCACAAAGTAAGAAATTTTTATTAAATCTGAGTATGAATGACTGAAACTGATCATTTAATGCATAAGGTTGCACACTAATTATAGTAGTTGTACACGTAGGATCAGTAAAAATATATGTGGCGGCAGTGGAGGCGCTCAAGAAAAAGCAAAGACAGAATGAAACTCAGTTTACTGGAAAAACTCAAATGGGTCCCAGTTATTTCGTTTTGTAAAATTTTCATTCCCACAGTTACATGATTGATGGCCTATTATGCTGAAACTGACGTCTCTCGCCCCCCCCTAATCGCAGGACTTTACGGATAACTCTATTACCCATACCAAATCTGGATAAATGATTTACTCACCCAACACTGGTTCTGACCAATGGATATCAGTTACCGGCACCCCTGCCAGGGACTCGATTGCGACCGGCGGACCCTCTCGAGGCTGGTTATTCTATTCGAGGGAAAGTAGATCCTCCGGTTCTGACAAGTGGGTAATTTTTTTGCAAGTACCCGAAGGGACTTGAGAGGGTTTACGGGCTGTCCTTTCTGACTCCCACGTGAAACCCTGGGTGACCCACAGGGGAAGCAGGGTGCCAGAAAGGGCAGCCTACAGCCGTCTTCTTGCAGTAGAGTACTGTAAGCTTTTTCCGTACCGGGGAGAGATGCAGAATCGTCCACCGCAATCAGCCCAATTCAATTCTACTATGTAGATAGATAGGGCAGGATCTGCAGAACTACAGAATCAGCACCAGAATTGACCCACCAGAATGGACCCCAGTTCAACACTGCCACACATAAATGATGATGGACACTTTGGAAAAAACCCCAGCCCTAATTTGGTGACCATTAATCTGTGACCAGAACTCAGCCACGGAATCAGCCCACATCAATTCTGCAAATATAATTCTGGGAAAATTAGAACCCCCCTCGACAAATTCTGCCACAAAAATCTGGCTCACTGGAATTCTGACACAGAAAAAATCAGCCCAACCCAAAATGTTCTGCCACTATACAAAATGATCAGACAAATTCCATAATTGGAATCTGCTACTGAATTGAATTGACATTCAGAATGATCATCATCAGTTCCACGCCAGTTCAAAATTCCATCCATAATAAGATAAACGCAGAATGAGTAGGTGTAATAAGTAGGTAGGTGTAAAAAATAGGTACCTACGGGACATTACAAGTATAATTAAAAAAAGAGCCGTAGAAATAGTTACCCGTCCATATTTAGTAAATTAAAAATTCTCCGACAAAACACGGGCACTAACTACCTACCTACACTGACATTACTGAAATTATTATTATTTTTAAATTAAAAAAATTTAATGGCTTAAACTGAAAAAAATAAATTAAACTGGTGGGGAGGGAGGTGGTGACAGAGTTTTTTTTTGGGGGTGCAAAGTTTCGCCAAAATGAGAAAAATAAAGATAGAAAGAGAATATTCTATTTTAACATTTATTCTCTTTTTTCTGGAAATTTTGTTTACAAAAATAAAATAAAAAAGGAAAAAGTGGGGGAGGGGGGGTGGGGATTTTTACAGGGATTTTTCTACCATGTAGAATGGCGGTATGATGGGAATTTTCAAATAATAAAAAAACTATTTATGGCTCCAGCCTGTGTTGTTGCACAGAGCTCTCACTAGCCTTCCAGTTGCCCTTCAATCATAGCCTTTATTATTATTATTTTGAAATTATTATTATTATTATTATTATTATTATTATTTGGCTTTCTCGGGGTGTGTTTTTTTGGCTCTTTCCCGCAGACGCGCGCACGCCCACGAGTCCCGTCCTCCGTCGTCGCCGTCGTTGTCGTCGCGGGCCGTCCTCGTGCTCGCGGCCCGGCGTCGTCGTCTCGCTCGTCTCGCAAGATCCCAATTTTGGAAATGGTAGCACAAGCTTTGCTAGTTTCATGACTGTTCCCTTTTCCCGTGGATCTTTCTTCTTCTGTTGCACGGCCTATTGAGCCGAAGTTTTGTGATGTCTGTGTGTCTCTGCCTGTCTGTCTGTCGACTCCATAGCTTAGTTTTCCCGAGGTAGTTTTCTGTGATGTCTGCATCGCTTCTTCTGTCTGTCAGGCAGTTTCAATCACTCATCTTTTGTCCTTCTTCAGTATCAACCCAGGCATGCTCTGCGGGAAAAGTTTGAGAAAAAAAGGAAACACGGAGAGCCTTTTTTTTGGTTTTGGTGTTGATGAATCTCCTCCTCTTCCTCCTCCTTATCTGCATCCCTAGTAGAATACTACAAGAGAAGCATGAGAAGAGGAGTCTTCGTCGCATGTGTTTACTGTTCTGATTCGTTGAGTACTTTGTGTTGTTGTGTTTGTTGTTGTTGTAGAACCTTTTTTGTTGGCTTCTTGAAGTGAAAGAACCATCATGGAAGAGCCTTAGGGGAGGAGGAGGAAGATGATGAGGGTTTTGAGGAGTCACTACTGAGCTCTTTTTTGGGTTTTTGGTTACAAAAGTGGTCGTGTTTTTGCCATGGAGGCTGGTGTGCTTAATCTCATCATGTATGTTTAGGGCCACACCACCGCCGCCACCAGTTGTTTCTTTCTTTCGGGGTGCGAAGAAGAAGCCCGAGCTGCCTTTTTTCTTTTGTTAAGGTAAGTCAGTCCTTCGCTTTTTGTTGTTGAATTGTTTGAAGGTTTTGTGGTTTGATCTTTGTGTATGCACTCACAACCATCTTTCGTTTTCTTACTTCCTCGATACTTGGTAACCAGAAGAAGACGAAGATGATGATGGGTTTTTCAGAATTTTTTTTTTGGTTTGTGAGGAAGAAGAAAACGAAGAAGAAGAAGATGGTTTTTTCAGAATTTTTTTTGGTGGCTTGTGATCATGGGCTTGAAGATTGGTGGACAGAAAGAAAGCTAACCCACACAGCGGGAACTGCAGGCGAGATGGGCTAAGAATATCGAGGCGAGAAGAACAGCACGGGTGAGTTTGGGACCACTTTCATAGAGTCAAGAGATTTGGGGGGAGGGGAAGGGTTTGGAGGCTGCAAGTTTGGGGGCTTGATTGTGGATCGAGGGACATGTTGTTTGTTTTTTCTTCTTCTTTTTGCAGCAGCAGCAACATCGGCAGCATTGGCTACACCTTGTTGATGAGAAGCTTGATTTTGGGTGGTGTCTGTGGGGAGAGTTTGGGGTTGTAATTCTTTGCCGTGCGGGGTTCATTCATTCCTTCTTTCTTTCTGCCATTTGCCTTTGTGAGCACTGGAAGTCCAGGAAGGTCCATCCAGTTGCGGTGACACGGGTGAGTGTGGAAATGATGAGAGGGGGTCAGTTGTTTTGGATGAGGATGCCGTATCTGGAGATGAGGAACTGCGAGCTGTTGTGGGAGGTCGGTTGGGACTTTCGGTTATAATAAAAAAAGAAGCACTCGGCCGCTTGCACAAGCCATACATACATACACGCAATACACAGGGTGACAACAGGGGTCACAACCACTATTGAAAACAACCAGTAGAATCCAATCCCATGGCCACTCTTTCGTTTGGAGGAGGCCGAGATTGTTCTGATCGTGCAGCAGGATCAGGTCAGCATGTCATGCTGGAGACAATCTTAAGACTTAAGAGCCAGAATCAGCAGGATGGCAATGACAATTTTCTGGAAGATCTGCACTCACAGGATCTGCTGGATTTCTGTGGGATCCCTGCCTCAACCAAGGGACTGAAGAGGAAGAGGTTGTTGGCAGACACTATGTCTATCTCTGGTACAGAACGTGAGAGAATTGAGACTGAGCTGATGTTGGAGCTCGGACAAATTGAGAGCTCAAGGGGATTTGCTGAAGGTCATAGCAGCGGGATGGCCCTGGGATTACGTCCATGCAATGTGCTACTACAGCTTGGGGGCATGGGAGAAGAAGATTTGCATGTCACTGCTGGTATGAGTGTTGGTGAAGGACCAGGACATATCTTTGATCCTGTGGTTCAAAAGCAAATTGGCACTCATCTCAGGATTGGTCCTCCTCCTCCTCCTCCTCCAATCCCTTCTTCTGCTGGGCTGATACGCACTGGGGATTGTGAAAAGGCAAGCACTCTGTTACGTCTTGGGCAGTGCGAGAAAGTAATGGGAAACTTGCTGGAGGGACAAATGCCAGTAGTGGATGAAGGATCCACATCTGCCCGTCTGGTGCCTGGTGGTTGTGGTTACTTGCCATGTCTGTTCATGGCTCCCCAGAAATATCTGACACCAGTAGCGCCTATTAGTGGAAGCAGCAGCCACATGCAAGTGATGTCAGCTCAAGAAGAAGAAGAAGAAGCAGAGGAAGAAGATTTTGAGCAACAAGAATTTTCCAAGAGCATGGGAGCTGCATCTACCAGCTGTGGCACTACTACATCTACCAGCGGTGCATCAGGCCACTTGGAGCGACCACCCAAAGTTTGCAGATTTAGAGGCTGTAGCAAAGGACCAAGAGGTGCATCAGGATTGTGTATAGCTCATGGAGGCGGACGAAGGTCAGTAAACTTAACCCATTTTCTTGTACAATCTGTCTATTGCTTTGAAAACTAGTCCTTGAAAAGGAGAGCTTACCTGAAGCGTGACATCTGCTGCATTGATATATATATATGTACAGATGTCAAAAGCATGGATGCAATAAAGGGGCTGAGGGACGGACAGTCTTTTGCAAAGCGCATGGAGGAGGTCGGCGTTGCCAGACTTTGGGGTGCACCAAGAGTGCTGAAGGAAAAACAGATTACTGCATTGGTCATGGTGGTGGTCGGCGATGTACCCATGAAGGCTGTGACAAAGCTGCTCGAGGACGGTCAGGCTTGTGCATTCGACATGGAGGTGGCAAGCGCTGCCAGATTGAAGGCTGCACTAAAAGTGCTGAGGGATACTCGGGTCTTTGTATCTCTCATGGAGGTGGTCGCAGGTTTGTCCTTTTCTTTCACAGGAATTGAGGTTTGTGATTGGTTTGTGAATTCTTTTGTTTTTTTGAAAGCTATTCAATGGGATGCTGTTAGCCTGATTATTGGTTGTGATGACTTGACTGCTGGTTGCAGGTGTCAGTTTCCAGCCTGCACAAAAGGTGCGCAGGGAAGCACCATGTTTTGCAAAGCACATGGAGGTGGCAAACGATGCATTATTGCTGGCTGTAATAAGGGTGCAGAGGGCAGTACGCCTCTTTGCAAAGGGCATGGTGGTGGAAAGCGATGTGCGTTTGATGGTGGTGGAATCTGCACCAAAAGTGTGCATGGGGGTACGCTTTACTGTGTTGCCCATGGGGGCGGGAAGCGATGTGCAGTTGAAGGATGTGCTAAAAGTGCACGTGGAAGGACAGATTTCTGTGTGAGACATGGCGGAGGCAAGCGTTGCAAGGTGGGTTGTGGGAAAAGTGCACAAGGGAGCACAGATTTCTGTAAGGCACATGGTGGTGGAAAACGATGCCAGTGGGGTGTTGAAGGCTCGGCTTTTTCTAACATGTCTATCAATGCCAATGGCACCACTGGAAGCACCACCCTGTGTGATAAGTTTGCAAGGGGGAAAACTGGTCTGTGTGTTGCACACAGTGCCCTTGTGCAGGATATGCGAGTGCATGGAGGCTCTGTAACAGCTGGTCCTTTCACTCCAGGTCTGGCTCCAGGTCTCTTTCGAGGCTTGGTTTCAGGCTCAGGACAAAGCCGATTGGGTACAAATACATCCTTCAGTTCTGGTGTCACCACAGCCGTTGCGAGTGGTAGCAGGCCTGCAGGCAGTGGTTCCGACCTGGACATGAGTAGTGGACTGGTTGGAATGTCACATGTCTCAAGTATGTTACCATGCTCATTTGGTTGCCATGATTTGCAGATTTTGGTTTTTGTATCACTCCATGGGGTTGTCTCTTGGCATGTTGAATGGTGTGTATGAAGACCTCTCTGCTGATACCTTAACTAAGCTAGCAAGGTTTTCTCTTGCAGGTGCAAGTGATGAGTCTGGGAGACAGTTTGCAAGAGAAAGCACACCAGCTACTGCAGCATCTGTAGAGATTTGGACCAAAAATGGATCTGGTGATTCGGTAAAGAAGTCAAGTTATGAGAGCGGGGACAACAACTCAAATTCTGGTCATCTTAATGTGAGCTTCAAGAATCCTTCATCCCCTTCTCACAGTCCATTTGGGAGCAACAACAACACACAGATGGCAACAACTTCAACAAGCATGATGGGCTTGGGTAACTTTGGCATACCCACCACAGGTCACAATTTGGATAGCCCTTCGAGGTCTCAAAGAGCATCATCATCATCAGCTGGCCTCCTAAGCTTTCAACAGCCACTGATACCTCCCCAGGTTAGGTTTGGAAATTCCATTTGTTTGTTGGTGGTTGGAATAATTTGTATTAGGTTTGCTTTTCAGATCTGTCCAATAGACAAAAGACACCAGCATTCTCAAGGTATTGAGAATTTTTCTTTGTACTGTATTGGTGCAAGAAACTTGATGAGGTTTTTCACATTTTTGTGTTTGTTATTGGAGAATTGCACACGTCTGATAGAAGATTTTACTTGCTTTCAGGTGCTTGTGCCTGTATCAATGCAGAAGGAGACACCTACATGCCCTACATATAAGCAGCTGAACTCAATCACCGGTGAAGGAGTGTTCAACATGTCATCATTGTCGCTGCCTGAGGGGAGGGTTCATGGGGGGTCCTTAAAGTCTCTTTTTCTCAGAAGAGGGCACCACCCCAGTTCTCAAACTGAATCAGCTGGTACTTTCACACTGGGCATGAGCTCTTCCCTGTCTATTGAAATGAGGCAACCCACTCTCATTACCCAAGAAGGCCTTGATGCTACTTATACAGAGGACAACGGTCGAATACCACAATTTGGTCATTCTGGTTTGGAGAAGACTGATCTGAATTGCTCTCTGAGTGTTGATGGCAATGTTTTGACCAGTGGTGTTGATCTGAATTGAGCTTCTTCTTAAGGCTGAGGAACACAATAAATGGGAATGTCATATGTGGGGAGGTATGAGGTAAGGAAATTATTGAGAAACAAGAGGGACTGTCTGCTTTGACATGGAGATTCTCAACATGGAACACAACACTTCGTTGTGGATAGATACGTGAAGCTGCCTAATATAATGTGGTACGTTTATCATTCGGTTTTATCATTTGGGTATCTATTGGGACCTGTGCAGAAAATGGGGAGCACCATTTAGTGATGTACTGTCATTATCATGCAAGTATTCGTTGCCTCTGATTAGAGAGGTTTTGTTCCATTTATGAAGCTACTACTGTAGGTGCTGGAAATTAAAAGAACAATGCCTGTTTTAGTTACCTATCTTTCTTCTTCATAATCTTGTAGTACTGAAGCGGTGCGGTTTCACCCAGCAAATTGTTCTAGCTTCACAGCTGTAATTTGTCAATACAACAATGTTGAATTATGGGAAAGCTCCTCAGCTTGTCCTAACTATATGATTCAGGACTGGCTAGCTACATTTTAAGATGAGTGTTTCATGTTGCAATTTTTTCAATTCACAATCATACAAGTGCAACAAGAAACCAATTGTGCTCTTATGTACAGTGGGTGAGTTTTGGATCCTTCTGAAAGGTTCCTCCAAATGATACATATGCATGTCCTGTAGCTTTGTGTTCTGGAATCATCTCAATTGGATGTCTTCAATTGTCTCAACTGCTTTTTGATTTTGTAACTGGATTTGTCTCAGCTGCTTTTCAGGGTTTAGGGTTTTAGGATGTAGGGTTAGGATTTTGTAATTGGTTTGTTGCAATTGTCTCAACTAACTTTTGGGTTGGATGTCTGAAAAGATCTGGTAGCATGTTTGCTCTGCAAGGAACAGGAGGTAATTCTTCGGATAATTACAGTTCAATATCTTACTCCTTTGAGGTTAGCCTCTAGGGCGTTTGCATTTGAGAATAGCATGATGTGATAATGTCAACACGAAATTATGGTGGTTCTAGAGTCTTTGTTGAAAAGAAAAGGAAGAAAGATCAGGGTGTTAGTAAGCTTGTACCCATGGGTAGTATACTCCCAAGATTGCCACATTGCAGAAGGCATTGATAATAGCTCTGAATTCTTCGCCTTTCTACAATTGAAAAGAGAGATTTGGAAAGAAGCTTGTTTCAAAATTGGATAACTCAACCATGAGCTAAATGAACTTCAAAACCCTAAACTCTTCAACCCAACTAATGATGCAAATCAAATTAAAATGAATAGTCCTCTTTTGTACACCTTCAAACTCTCCAACTTGTGGGCTAGCCAATTAAAGTAAATCTTACCTCCTTAGGTTAATTTATGTATAGCTAATATTTAAATATGTATTGGTAATATATATCAGTTATTAATATTGTTTGGATTTCTAATTTAGATTTTTGAATTGGAAAGTTTTATATAATCAACATTTAGAAGGAAAAAAAAGGTTTTACTCTGTCAATAAAATGTGACCAAATTGCCTTTGTATCTTGTAAGGTAATTGTTTTCATTCATATCCATTGAGATCCCATGAATTTGAAGTCATTTCACTATGTTTCTAAAGTCCTTTCTCATATGCAAAGCACTTGTTGACACAAAGTTATATAGGTAGAAAAATTAAATGTGCTTTAAAGTATTCAAATCTTCACGAAGTGCTCTCAAACTTATTGTGAGTTCTAACATATTTCATAACAAGGGTCACATGTGTTGATACTTTTAGGTACACATTTATTGGATCATATATTGGATATTGCTGATTTTGATTTTGAAAGTATTTAATGATTATAATAATTCAAAAATTGTGATCGTGGTTAAAAGCAAAGTTGTATGTTTGATTATAATGTAGGGCTTGAGGCAATTTTTTAAAAAATCATAATATAGGTCATATTTGTTTCAATATCAAGTCCAAAATACTATAATTTAAAAGCCAAAAAGGTCCAAGCATGGTTGGTTTGTGAAAAACGATCGTCTTGCAAAATATCCAATGGACCCCCTTCAATTAAACATGTCTCTAAAACTTAGAGGCACATTAATATTGGAATTTTTTTTTTGTTTCATAGATACATATAATATTAAGGTATTATCTTGTGTAGACCATTTCTTATTTGAAGTTTAAAAATTCCTAACAAGTCATGGGGAAAAATTCAAAACTTTGTCTCATTGATTGAAAAATGTTCAAGGACTCATAAAAAAATGTGTACACAAATTATTTTGGTTTAATTTTTTTGTGTCACAAACACCTTAGGTGTTAATGCTTGTAAAACATTCACGTGTGACAAGAACCAAGTGCCTTATTGCAATGTACAAGGTTTCAAAAAATGATTTGTTAAGGAATCGAGGGCTATTTATTGAACATATTCACATTGAATAAATTTATTATTCTTACTTTAATAAATGAAAAAAATTAATACTTTAGACATTTGTAAAAGATGTGGAAGGAATTTGTTTCATTTGGCATGGAAAAAAAGAAGGAATCTAGAATAGGTCATAAAATTTGTGAAGAAAAATGTAATTCTTAAAAAATCTTTCCTTGTGTTTCAAATGGAATATTGTAATCATGTTTTGACACAAAAATTGTATTTAAAATGTATATTAATAAACCAATACATGAAAGCCACATATACATTCTAATATTTGGTATGGATTATAACCTTGCCACCAATGGCTCCTTTTACTATGACTACACCCAAGTGCACATGAAGACTTTTCAATAGATGCTCCAACACCAAATATGTTCATGTCATTTTCAAGTTCACTAGGTCCACCAATCTTGCATTCTTGGAGTCTAGATTGTAAGATTTAATCAATGAAAATGATTCATCAAAAAGGGAATGCCTACTTTCACATCATATTTAAAAACAAGATTGATTGTGTCCTTATGATCCACATAATTCTCCACAACATGCAAATGTTTGAATCAAGGATCCAACATGATGGCAAACATGTTATAAACTCAATTTTCATCATAAATTTTTAAAAATGCTAGGAAAGGTTTTGATGTGCCTTCACAACTTCCTATCACATGTTTTGTTACAAGTACAGGAGTTCAATATCAAACTCATCTAGAACTTTAGTCATGTTTGAAACCTATTCAAATTTAGTTTCCATGTTGACTGTTAGGGCAATAGATTTAGTTAAGGCATTAAACAACAACCAATGACCCCTTGATTGACTCATCAGATAGGCATTGATGACAAGGTTTAGAACATTTGTGATTTTCTTTGCAATTGCCCACACCTTAACCTTAGGAATTGTTTCATTATAAAAATATTATCTTCAATCGGTTATAATAGAAAACAATAGCCTTTTTGAATTCCAACATTATCATTTTATTGGCAATTTGGGTTTTCATCAAAGTTTTTAGTTTTTAATGTCACAACCCACTTTTTACACATACCCTTACCCATTCCTACATGCCCTTTCTTGATTTTTTGGTCCACGTGATTATCTTTTTCAAATTAACTTGGGCATTTTTCACATTGACATGTTTCAAACTTGTAACCATCCTTTCATCATTTGAACCATATTGACATGTTTTAGACATGACATGACCAAAATAAGTACCCTCATAAACCCACAAAACTTTCAAAGGATGACAATCAACAATAGAACATAAAGTTATTGCCATAGATGTCAAATTGTTATTTTCATCTTTCACAAAGGCAACCACACAATGCATTATATCAAAATTTTGAAGTAAAACTTGCAATTTCCCAACGATGGAAAACCCTATTTTGTCATGCACCTCAAACAAACCAACAATGATAGGCATAAAGGCCCAAGATTCATTTAAATAGTTGATTACTCAAGCAAATGTGTTCACTCCACCTCTAAACATCTATAGATCAAAACTTGCTACCATATTTGTTATAAATGTAAAATTAGGCAACACATGTAAATCCATAGTTTTTTTTCATCATAGCAAGAATTACTTCTTCCACCCAAAAAGAACAAAAAGGAAACACAACATAAGGGCATTGGCATAATACTAAACTTTGTAGCCAAATATTTTTGCAAGTGGAAAGTGGCTTGTAACCCTTATATAAATATAACATTAATAGCTTCAAGAAAGTTTTGTTGCATTTCATCATCTTTTTGTAAAGATTTGTTGCCCCAAAAAATATTATTACTTCACATCCACTTGACCCAAACATCATCTTCCTTGGTTGTTGATTATAATCTACTTCAACAATAAAATCAACAAGGAACAATTTCCTTTATGCAAACAACCTAGGGTGTGCAAAATCAACATGAGTCTTCGTAGGAATGATCCCATTACTTTTCTTGTGTTTAATAAGACCTTTCCTGATAGTAGAACATTGTGAAAAAACATCAACAACTTGCTCCAATCTACAAATAACATCTATAAGTTTACAACATCCATAGGTAATCTATGATTAACAAAAAATAAAATCCCAACAAATAGATGCCCAATGATATGATTTCCACAATGTAGCTTGAGTTTGTATAACTGCAAGTTGTTTAACTTCAAAATCAACAAAATCAACAGGTTATAGATGCACATTGACATGCTACCTTGCACATTAGAAGACCCTATAGTGTAAGCATTTTCATCAGCTACACCAATACATTCAATAATGTAAACATTTGCTTCAACCATTGCAAAATACAATGATATACACATATGAACAACACAAGAACCTCATAAGAAGACATGACAATGAACAACAAAGAAATAGGATAGAAATGAAAAATATGTACAACTATCAAATTCCAATCTCTATTCTACAACAAATTCATTTAACATTCAAACATATAAAAGACACACATGCACTTTCAATTGTGCATATTGTAAACAAAAGATTAGTGAGGTTGTGACTTGTTTACAAACCAAATTCACAATAGATATGGATCATCATATTAAATAATCTAAAAAGGATATCAGTGGTCACAATTCCTTGCATGACACTAGGGATTGAAATTAAATTCCATAATCATGCATAAGGCCTTTAATTCAAACAAATTGAAACACCTTCTCGACTTGGTTAATTTGTCATTAGGAGTTTACTAGTGGGTTGTTGTTCCTACAACAAGTTAATTAATTGTTGGGATCAATTCCCTAATGAACTCAAACTTGAGTTGGATTTTGAAAGTTGCAATAAAACCCAAGTGTTGCAAATGAGTGTGCCTTACAATAGTTATCTTGAGTTATAAGATGATTAGATCATTTTATTATAAAGCATTTAGCTACATGCTTTGATGATGAAAAAAATCATTGTTTTCCAAAGCTATTGTAACAACATCTGGGCTTTTGAGATTTGTGGCAACAACAATAGTTGGTTTCATGAAGAATTTTGATGTAGCTTTCAATCTTTCAAGTTTCAGAACTAACATTAACTATCTAGGGTTTATTTCATTAAAATCTAAAGTCTAGACATAACACCCATGTGAAGAAAATGACAAAAAAACACATGTATGAATTCTTCATTTTCCCATAAACATAGTTGAAATCTTGTTTTCTTGGGAACATGTATATAATGGGTCTTGTAAAGACATGGCATTTTGAATCCTATTTCAACCTTTTTTTTCATGAAATGGAAAGATGCAAAATACTCATAATGGATAGGGAAGGCAAAAATTGTGTGCATATGGCCCACCCATTTATGTGTGATCATTCCATTTGATCAAACATTATCACAAAAGTACAAAAAGTATAATACACAACTTACAAACAACATGGAACCCAAATTGATCTAGTACCTATTTAAAGGTTTAATAATGTTTTGTAAAAAATGTTAACAATGATGATAGGGAAACCACCTAAGCTTTTGAAATAATTTTTAAAAACACAAAATGGCAACCAAATGTTTTGTTTGCAATACCTATGTAAGTCTATTATAGTAAAGCCAACATTGTCTTTAGTATAAATTAAGAGCTAGATTTCCATCTTAGGTTTGTTGTAAAATTAAAAAAAGGTTCACAGGGTCGAAACAACATTTTACAAGCCAATTTATTTGTATTTTGCAAGTCTATTATAGTAAAGCTAACATTGTCTTTAGTATAAATTAAGAGCTAGTTTTCCATCTTAGGTTTGTTGTAAAATGAAAAAAAGGTTCAACAGGGTTTAAACAACATTTTACAAGCTAATTTATTTGTATTTTGCATTTAGGACTATTGTCATTTTTGGGGTCCTTTCATAAAAAAACATCTTTTCATAAAGAAAAAATTTCAAATGAAATATTTTGAAACTTTTTATTTATTGTATTTATAGTTGCCCCAATATGTAATATGTTTTTTTATGATCAATTTTGAATAATTAAGAATTTTTGAAATGTATAGATTTTGCCAAATTTTGTGTTTCGTTTTGAAAAATTGTCACAATTTCAAATCATATCAAAACATGTTAATATTTTCAAGTTTAAGTTCTTATATTATAAGTTATAGCTTTTCTTTAAACAAATACATTGCATCACATTTATATATCATAAAGGACTCATGAACTTTAAAAAAAACCTTAAATTTTGATAAACATAAAATTTTTAAAATACGAAAATTTGAATGCTTTTTAGATGTGTCTAATAGTACCCTATTACTACCAAAAAAATTGAGGATTAAAAAAATTGTATTATAAAAACTAAGGGGTCCTTTGTGAAAGTAGTGTTATTGAATGAAGTTATTAAACATCCTTTGTTCAAACCAAAATTTGATATTGGAAGATTTTTTGACTCCTTTAAAAAAATTCAATATCCATATTGTTTAATAATCACAACTTTCCATGATTTGCATGTTATTAAAGTGGCACCAAATAAACAAATGTAACAAGAATTGTAAAAAAGTTGACATTTTAACATCAATTATGGCTCATTTGAGCTCATCCACACCCAACAACTAGTTATAAAAAAAGGTTGTTGTGATTCAATGAAAATGTTTCTTATGGCTTGTTGATGGTGTTCAAGTTGCAAATAAGATTTATAGTTGGAGAAAAATTGATTGATAGCCATCATACTAAAGGAGATCATCATCTATGTCTTATTTTCAAGAACTAGATTGGGGCCAAAAATCAAAATATGTGACGAGATCTTATGTAATTGGGAAGTTACCAAGTTTTGATGTGATCATCATCATTGGCAATGACCAATAGCAACAATAAGTGCACAACAAGGAGATGTTTTTGAATTCATTGTGACATCATCCTTAAGGTCAAGAGTCAAAACTTTTTTCAAGTGTGAGTCAAATCTTGCAACCAATACTAATGCAATTACACTAACGAGTAGTAATAAATGGTAACAATAATGTCGATGCCAGTAGGTCTTCTTTTAGAGAAAAAAAACTTTGTGTCAACATGTTAGCATTGCTTAACATAAATTGACCAAGTTGATTTAAGGTGCTTGTCAACATTGGTTGAAATTGCACAATATAAAAAGGAGTGTGACAATTATGGATATGCAATGATACAATTAACACCAAGTTGAAGTGAACAAAATTGAACGAAACATGGCAAGATTATGGCTTTCAAAAGTCCAAAGAATGTGATGAAAATATTTCTTGCCTACATACTAGGAGAGCACAATGAAAAAACAATCACTAACACAAAAGATGACAATGCTACACTTTCACACCATTCGCACACCACACCACACATTAGAAGATCATATTGACCCAAAAAATCAAAAGACCCAACACAAGAAAATTACTTACATGCAATAATAACATGACGCAAAAACTATCACCAATTGGATGAGAACACAATGTAACTACACATGCAAAAAAAAGAAAAGAAAAGAAAAAGAACACCAAGACAAACAACGATGTTGAACACAATTGTTGCATGCCAAACAATGACATTGAATGCAATTGTTGTGTTCCCATGTGGTCTCAAGTCCATTAACCCTAATGAACAAGAAATCTATATTTGGCAACTTCAACCCTACTTACCTTATTCAGTTAGTTTATAATCTCTTTAAATATGCATAAATCAATTATACATATTTAAGAAATTAAATATTGCCAAACAAAAGATATGAATATAAACATCATACATCAACATTTAGATATCCATAGAATCGATTAATAATTGTAGTAAGTTCAACCAAATGTGTAATGACAGATAATGAAACTAACCCAAATTCATGATATGGATACATCCATATCTAGGTACTATCCAAATTCATATCCAAATTTTAAGGTAAAATTGGACAACACTGATATATATATTATACGCTATGTATTTCTAGTTCTATCACATTGTAAGGTTTTTCTTAGTTAAATCCAAGGTCTCTGAAAGTGGACATTCCTTCAAATCATGTGTCAATGAAGGTTATTCCTTGGATGTGAAAAATAGCATTCTTGCATGGTCACAATAGCATAAAAATGTCTTAAACTAAAGAGTTTTAAACAAATAAAATAATCAAAATTTCCATTATAAATTGTAGAAACTTGCATCAAGAAACTATGGGAGTGGGTTATTTTAGTATAGCTATGGCTCAATATTTGCATCAAGGTTTTCAATCTTGCGCATATGAGTCAACCATGGATGTACTTCAAGAGACATTGGATCACTTCCAATTGAACCTAGATCCACTTACATTCAATTGTTGTACAATTGTGTGAGGTTTGCACCTTGGACACATTACGTGCTACAAAATCTTACATAGATTAGATTCTCTGAAATGATGCATTAAGAGGAGTTGTAAGGGTTGAAATGAATTCTACCATTTGAGCCTATTTTTAGACCTGGGGGAAGGTTGGGCTTCTAGGGGTTAATCAATATGTCAAGGAAAGTCTAAGCCAAGAATGGTGGTTTAAGTCATGGTTTTTGTTTTCACAAATCCCTGTCATTTTTCGAACTGAAAGATCTGATTTTGACCTGTACAAAGGATTTTTCATGAATTAAAATATGGCTCAAATTTGTCAGATTTCAAATTGTTATATTACAAATTGCTAGATTCCCAATAGGTTCCAGCATGGAAGCCAAATTATAAAACGATGATTAAAATTTTAAATTTTCATATGTTGTCTACAGTCAAATTGGGCTAGATCTTCTTATAGATGATTATCACTTTCAATGCGTTGTGAAAGGCAGTGTTTTCTTTTTTTTTAACTAAAAACTTTGTGATGGCACACTCATCCATAATATGATTTAGCTAAATTTGGTTATAAATAACAGATGCAAGTAAAATCATTTAAGCATCCAAGTCTGCATTGTTGGCTACCTATGGAAACCTGATGTTAGACCTGGCAATTTCTTTATTGGAAAATTCGAGATTTGCCAATTAGAAACCCAAAGAAAAAATCTTTTTTTTGCATTTTTTGAGAAAACTTAAACTAATATGCGTGACAGGCGAGGACATAGTTCCCAATATTAGGGAAAAGACCATTCATCATTAATGTAAAATTTTGGCCTAAATATTTTGCACAAACTTCAAGTCCTGTGTATGTGACAGATGAAAAAGTCAGTTCTAGATCCAGTAAGGGAAGCCTGACTTTAAATTGTTTTTGGGGAGATTGTTGTCACATTTGTGTCCATCGAATACGGATTCCCCCCCCCCCCCCCCCCCCCCCTCCTCTTCTCCTGTTTTCTTGATCGGCTCACACCCTCGAACGAAACAACCTTTTTCTTTCTCCAAGACT
>Ga0116227_10005489_pt1 | contig 26659 bp, 21 predicted proteins | sample S1TSphgellanicum_FD_89693 | JGI IMG/M metagenome (GOLD analysis project Ga0116227, IMG submission 89693) | Host-associated microbial communities from peat moss isolated from Minnesota, USA - S1T2_Fb - Sphagnum magellanicum MG | ecosystem: Host-associated > Plants > Peat moss > Unclassified...
CCAGTGCGCCGTTCAGGGCAGCGGTGGGATCGGTAGTGCCCGCGCCGCCGGTGAGGCCGCCGAGGGCTCCGTTCAGGGTGTTTGCCACGCCGCCCACGGTGCCGTTGAGAGCTCCGGTCAGATTGCCCAGCGCGCCGTTCAGGGCAGCGGTGGGATCTGTGGTGCCCGCGCCGCCGGTAAGGCCACCGAGGGCTCCGTTCAGGGTGTTTGCCACGCCGCCCACGGTGCCGTTGAGAGCTCCGGTCAGATTGCCCAGTGCGCCGTTCAGGGCAGCGGTGGGATCGGTAGTGCCCGCGCCGCCGGTGAGGCCGCCGAGGGCTCCGTTCAGCGTGTTGGCGACGCCGCCCACGGTGCCGTTGAGAGCTCCGGTCAGGTTGCCGAGCGCGCCGTTCAGTGCAGCGGTGGGATCAGTGGTGCCAGCGCCGCCCGTCAGGCCGCCGACGACATTGTTCAGCGTGCCGCCCAGATTGGTGCCGCCCGCGCCATTCAGTGCGCCGGTCGCACCGTTCAGGGCATTCGCCAGCGTGCCGGTGGTGCCGTCAAGCAGGCCGTTCAGATTGCCCAGAGCGCCATTGATGGCAGAAACCGGGCCAGCCGCGCCCGCGCCGCCCGTCAGGCCGCCCAGGGCGTTGCTCAGCGCGCCGGTCAGGTCCTGGCCGCCGCCCACGCCGTTCAGTTGGCCAAGGGCGCCGTTCAGGGCATCGGCGACCGAGCCTCCGGCGCCGTTGAGGGCTCCGGTGACGCCGCCGAGTGCATTGTTGATCACCGAGGTCGGATCGGTCGTGCCCGCGCCGCCGGTCAGGCCGCCCAGCGCGCTTTCCAGCGCATTGGTCAGCTGGCCGACGCTGGCGCCGCCGCCCGCACCGCCGCCTGCGCCGTTCAGGGCGCCTGCGATCGAACCGAGCGCGCCGTTCACCGCATTGGCCAGCTCCGTGCCGCCTGCTGCGCCGGTCAGGTCGCCGATGGTGCCGTTCAGGGCGTTTTCAACCGTGCCGACCGTGCCGTTGACCGTGTTGCCAAGACCGCCCAGCGCGCCATTGAGTGCCGCGACCGGATCGGTGGCACCGCCGCCGCCGGTCAGGGCGCCCAGCGTGTCACCCAATGCAGTGAGGGGGGCGGTTGCGCCTGTACCGGCAGAGGCGCCCGTCAGCTGGCCGAGCGTGTCGCCCAGCGCCTGACCGACGGTGTTGGTGACCGGGGCCAGCGCATCGTTGAGGGCGCTGGTCGCGCCGCCCAGCGTGGCGCCCAGCGTGTTGCCGATTGCGGCGGTCGGGCTGCCCGCGCCATTGGGGATGTTGGAAAGAGCGTTACCGATCAGTTCGTTGACCGTGCCGTTCAGGCCTTCGGCGACTTCGCGCACGGGGCCGCTGGAGTTGATCAGGTTGGTGACGGGCGAAAGCGCCTCGGTCACGGGCGACAGGGGCGCGGCAAGGCCGTTGAGCACGCCCGCCACGCCGCCGGTGGCAGCGGTGGCGTCATTGAGCGCGCCCAGCGTCTCGCTGAGCACCTGGCCGACCGGGTTGGTCACGGGGGAGAGGGCCTCGGTCAGATTGTTCACCGCCTGACCCAGAGCGCTGTCGCCGGTGCTGCCGGGCAGGTTGAGCGAGCCGGTGACGGCGCCCCCGGTCAGGCCGCCGACCGTGCCGAGCAGGCTGTTCGCCACATCGCCGACCGGGCCGGTGACGGGGGCAAGCGCTTCACCCAGCGGGGCGGTCAGATTGGTGATCGCCGGGGTGAGGTTGCCGGTGAGGTTCGAGGCATTGAGCGCCGCGCCCAGATTGATGTCGATATCCTGACCCAGCAGGTTCTCGACCGGATCGAGGTTGACGTTGGCGTTCAGGCCCGTGGTGCCCAGACCCGGAATGCCCAGAGCGCCATTGACCACCAGATCGGTGTCGGTGGGGCTGTGATCGACCGTGGGGCCGGTGACGATGCTCAGACCGGTGCCGCCGCTGGTGCCAAGCCCGGTGCCCAGACCGCCCAGCACGTCATTGAGCGCGCCGGTGATGGGGGCGGTGTTGACGATGCTGCCCAGATTGAGGTCGATGTCCTGACCCAGCAGGTTTTCAAGCGGATCGAGATTGATGTTGGCGCCAAGGTTGACCTCGCCCAGACCGGGCAGGTTGGTGCCGCCGACATTGACGATCAGGTCGGTGTCAGGCGTGGTGACCGGGCCGACCGGGGGATTGGGATCGGTGGGGCCGGTGGGAGGCAGGCCGGGGCCGTCGGTGGGAGGCGTGCCGGGGCCACCAGGGCCACCGGGCGTGCCAGGGCCGCCGGGCGTGCCAGGACCGCCGGGCGTGCCAGGACCACCGGGCGTGCCGGGGCCGCCGTTGGTGCCGGGGCCGCCGGGCGTGCCGGGGTCACCGTTGGTGCCGGGAGAGCCCGGGGTGCCGGGAAGCTCGATCACCGTGGTGGTGCCGGGGGCACCCGGCGCACCGGGGGCGCCGTTGATGCCGCCGCCCGTTCCGCCGGTGTTGTTGGTGATGTTCGTGATCGACGGACCGCCGGTCTGCGCACCAGCCTGATTGAGCGCATTCTGCACGCTCTGGGTTGCGGCGTTGAGCGGGGTGGCGCCCAGCTCGGGCGTCAGATTGCCGCCCTGACCCAGCGAGGAGGCCTGAACGATGGGCTGGGCCGCAGCGGTGAGGCCGCCGACATTGCCGCCCTGATCGGCCTGATTGAGGTCGAGCCCCGGAAGATTACCGAAGGAGGGGCCGTTGCTGAGCGGCGTTGCTGCCAGATTGTTAACCTGAGCAAGACCGCCACCAAGCGTGCCGTCGAGCTGATTCGGGATGCCGCCGACAACCGTTTGCGGAGTCGTGGCAATGCTGCCCGCAGCCTGATCCAGACTGCTCAGCGGTGACAGGTTTCCGCTAAGGCCAAGCGTATCAACCGCTTCATAGACCTTGGCATCAAGATTGGTGTCAGGATCGGGCATCGTCTTCAAGCTCCTAAGCGGAACACGTAGGGTTCCGCACTCTCTCAACTTAGCCGTTCAGGCCTATTGGGCCGTGAAGTCGGGCCTAGCTGATCGCGCAGGGAGCGCGCATGCAAAGGATTAACGATAAAAGTCCCTAGTGGCGGAGGCGGCGAGATTGCCTTGGGAAACGGCGGAAGACGGGGCGTTAACGGCCAGCGGCGCGGCAGGCGCTGGCGTGGCGGCGGCAACCGGCTTTGAGACCGGCGGCTCCGTGCTTGCCGTGGGCGGAGGCAGCTTGCGCGGCAGGGGCGCTCCGGTGGGCGAAGTGGCGGGATCGGTCGAAAGCACAGCGGGCGCGGGGACCAGGACTTCCGCCGGGGCCGGGGCGCCGCCCATGGCGCGGTAGATGTCGATGGCGGCGTTCATGCGGTCGCGGCGGGCCTCGATCAGGGCGCGGCGACTGGCGACCTCATTAGCGCGGGCGTCCGTGACGACGTTGATCGGAACCTCGCCTTCCAGATAGGCGGCCTGTGCCACGCGGGCCGAGCGGCCCACCGCGTCGATCGAGAGCAGCCACAGCCTTTCGCGCGCCTGCGCCGAGGATTGGGCGGCAAGGCCGGACACGGCTTCGCGCAAACCGTTAAGCTGGGCCTTGCGATAGGCGGCCAGCGCATCGTCGGAGATGGCGGCGGCCTCGCGGTTGCGGGCGGTGATAGCGCCGCCTTGGAACAGCGCGGCAAACAGCGTGCCACCCGCGCTGGCGAGAGCCGCGAAACCGCCGCCGGTGGCGATGCCGATCACGCCGCTGGCGCTCAGCTTGACGCTGGGCAGGCGCGAGGCGCGCACCGCCTGTTGGTCAAAGCGGGCACCCTCCAGCCGGTCGGCGGCGGCCAGCACATCGGGGCGGCGGGCGAGCAGGTCGCTGGGCTGAACCTCGCCCAGCGAGGGCAGGGTGAGCGCGTTGAAGGCGATAGGGGCGATCTGGAACTGGCCGGGTTCCTGACCGACCAGCACGGCGAGGCTGGCCTGAATTTCCTGCCGGTTTTCCTTCAGCACCTCGAGCTGGGCGAGCAGGCTGGCCTGCTGTTGGACGACAAGGCCCGCCTCGAAGGCGCCGGATTCATGCTCTGCGGTGCGGATGGCGATCAGCCGGGCCAGATTGTCGACCAGACCTTTCTGCGTGCTGAGCGTGGACAGCTCGGCATCGATCGAGGAGAGGGCGATATAGGCCCGCGCGATCTCGCCCGACAGCGAGAGGCGCAGCGCGGAAAGATCCAGCGCGGTGGCCTTGAGGCGTGCCCTTTCGCCGCGCCGGGTGGCGCGGTTGGCACCGAACAGGTCGAGATCGTAGCCGACATCCAGCTCGGCGCTGGGCAGCAGGCCCGATTGCAGGATGTCGCCCACCACGGTGGTGTTCTTGGTGCCGTTAACCCCTGCGGTGAGGTAAGGCAGCAGCTTGGAATTGGCCGCCTTCAGCCGCGCGCGGGCGACGGCGAGGCGGGCCCTGGCGCTGGCCAGATCCTGATTGGCGGCCATACCCTGAGCGATCAGTGCCGAAAGCTCGGGCGCGTCGAAACCGGCCCAGAATTCGGCATCAGCCGGGGGAATGGTGACCAGACCGGGCTGGGGCGGGCAATCATGCTCGCAGGGCGGCGGGGCCTTGTGCTTGGCCATCGCGGGCGTGGCGCAGGCCAGCATGGCGCCGGCCAGTGCGACCGTGCTCAGCGTGGTGCCGCATGCTCCCTTACGGAGTTTCCAATTGAGGGAAAAAGAAACCATAAGCCGCTTTTAACCACGAAGCGAATACAATCCGGAAAATACACACTGAGGAAAAATCCGGAGTTTTCCACTTCTTGGCGAGATGGTTTTATTTAAAGAGCGGCCTGTTCATGATTACTGCTTTGTGAAAGATCCATGGGCATGCCATAGTAATAACCCTGAGCTTCGTCACAGCCCTCCTGCGCCAGCAGAGCGACATGCTCGGCGGTTTCCACTCCCTCGGCCAGCACGGGAATGCCCAGATTGCGGCCCAGTGTGGTGACCGCGCGGATGATCATCACCGCCTGACGGCTGGTGGAGGATTGCAGCAGAAACGACTTGTCGATCTTGATCTTGTCGAAGGGAAAGGCGTGCAGCGTATCGAGCGAGGAATAGCCGGTGCCGAAGTCATCCATCGCGATGGAGATGCCCAGCGCCTTGATCTGCCTCAGCACATGGAGAGCGCGGGCCTTGTCGGCGATGATCGCGGTTTCGGTGATCTCCAGCACCAGCCGCCGCGCGGGCAATCCACTGTCGATCAGCACCTGCCCGACGATCCGCACCAGATCGGGCTGCATCAACTGGATGGATGAGAGGTTAACCGCCACGGTCAGATCATCGCCCCATCGCGCGGCATCGCTGCAGGCGCGGCGCAGCACCCATTGGCCGATGGCGATGATCTCTCCGGTTTCCTCGGCCACGGGGATGAAGGCATCGGGTGAGACCACGCCCAGACGGCCATGGCTCCAGCGGATCAGCGCCTCATAGCCGGTGAGCTGGCCCGAGGCGACATTGTGCTGGGGCTGATAGAGCAGATGGAACTCGTCGCGCACGATGGCCATGCGCAGGTCGGCGGCGATCTGGCGGCGGGTGCGGGCGGCCTTGTCCATGCCGCTTTCGTAATAGGCGATGTTGCCCGCAAGGCTGCTCCTGGCGCGCTGGGCGGCCAGATCGGCATTGTTGAGCAGGGCTTCGGGGCTGTGGGCGTCCATCGGGGCGACGGCGATGCCGAAACGCGCGGACAGCACCACGGGCGTGTCGTCAATGTCGAAGGGGTTGTCGAAGCAGGAGGTCAGGCGCGTGACGAAATCGTCGAGGTCGATGTCATGAACCAGCAGCTTGCCCACCGCGAATTCGTCGCCGCTCAGCCGTGCGGCCATTTCGCCTTCGCCCAGCGCCGCATGGAGCCGCGCCGCCAGGTCCACCATCACCCGGTCGCCCACGGACTGGCCGCGCAGGTCGTTGACCTCCTTGAAGCTGTTGAGGTCGAAGACAACGAGCGCGAAGTGCTTCTCCTGCGCCAGAGCGCGGGGCAACTCGGTGTTCAACCAGTCACCGAAGCGGGCGCGGTTGGGCAAAGCGGTCAGCGCGTCATGGTTGGCCAGATGGGCGATGCGCGCCTCATTGCGGCGGCGTTCGGTGATGTCCTCGAAGGTGGCGACCAGACCGCCATCGGGCAGGGCGCGACTGACGATGGAGAGCACCAGATTGTCGTCGAACTCCCCGATGGTCGGCGCGGCATCGGCGTTGCGGATGGCCTGACACAGCGTTGTGGTCAGGGCGGGCCTGTCATGGCCGCCCTCGGGCAGGCGGGCGGCCAGCGCCTGCGTGGCCAGTCGGTCCAGATCGATGCCCGGCGCCGGAGAGTGCTCGTCGAGCCGCCACAGCTGCGCGAAACGCCGGTTGTGAAGCACAAGCCGATGGTCCGCATCGAGCAGGCACAGTCCCAGATGCATGTTGTCGAGCGCGGTATCGAGCTGCGCGGTCAGCCGCCCCAGCCGGTCCTGATCCTCTTTCAGCCGCGTCATGTCGCGGGTGATCTGGGCAAAGCCGATGGGCTGGCCCTGCGCGTCGTGGATCTTTTCCAGCGTGAAATGCGCCCAGAAGGTCGAACCATCCTGCCGCTTGCGCCAGCCTTCGCCGCTGCAGCGCCCGGTCTGTGCGGCAATGGCCAGCGAATGGCCGGCGCTGTCGCGGGCGCGGTCGGCGGCGGTGTGAAAGATCGCGACATGGCGCCCCACCGCCTCATCCGCGCTGTAGCCCATCAGGCGCTGCGCCCCGGCGTTCCAGTTGGCGATATGCCCGTCGAGCGTGAGCATATGGATCGCGTAATCGGAAATACCTTGGGCCAGCAGGGCGAAGTCGCGCTCGCTGGCATGGATAGCCTCGCGGGTGTGGCGGCTGGCGATCAGCACGATCAGGCAATTGGCCACCACGATCAGCGCCACCGCCGCCAGCGCCGAGGCCATGGATTGCGAGGAGAGGATCAGATCATCGCCCAGGCTCTGCCGCTCGGGCAGCAGGCGGATGGCAGCGATGCCGGTGAAATGCAACAGGATCACCGCCATACAGGCCAGAAACGCCGATTCCAGACTGCTGCGATAGCCCTTATAGTCGAGGCACAGCACCATGGCGGGGTAAAGCGGCACCACCGCAAACACCAGCGAGGCGACGACGTAGCGCCAGTCCATCACCACCTTCACCGGCAGGGTCAGCGCCGTGATGCCGGCATAATGCATGCCCGCAATGCCCGCGCCTACCGCGATGGCGCCCAGCGCCCGCGCTGCCGAGGTGCGATAGCGCAGCGCCATCGAGAACCCCAGCCATGTCGAGCTGCCTGCCAGACAGAGCGACGACAGCGTTGGCCACAGCCGGAAACCGATGGTGGTGCCCGGCAGATAGCCCAGCATGGCGATGAAATGCGTCGCCCAGATGGTAAAACCCGCCACCAGCCCGGCCAGCGCCACCCAGCGCCGGTGCTTGTCGGGATAGCTGTCACGCGCCTGGCGCATCAGCAGCACGGCGGAGAGCGCGCCCATCATGCAGACGAGTCCGGCGAGCAGGACCAGACGATGGTCATGTTGGTCGCGCAGGCACATCCACAAATAATTCATAACCGCCCTGACCGGGGGAGAAGGTTTGTTACTGCTGCAAAAGCCCCCGGTTTACGAGGATCGCTTCTAGGGCAGAGCGGTGAACAGCCCGCTAAACAAGGCATCCGGGGTTTAGGGGAGATGACGGAGATCGGGCCTGTTTCCCGGCCCGGACAGGGCGCCGGGCAGAGGCGGCGCCATGCGTGAAGGGCATGTCGGAAATGACGCGCGCGACATGACAGGTTTTGCTTGCAATATGATATTGCGAATCTATATCAATATGCAGCAGGCAGGAGCGAACAATGATCCTTTCCTTACGCCCCGGCATCGCCGCCGTGAAGAGAGCCCCGACCTCGGTTGATCGCGTATCCGCCACGGTTGTGTCGTATCGCCCCTGCCGCCCTGTTCTTTCTGCGCCTGAGCGGGCCATCGCTCAGGCGCGGTCGGCGCCCCGGCCTGTCGGTCGGCCTGTCACCTCGTCCCAAACGGACCTGGCAGACCGGGGTGCCGCAACCGCCCCCGCGACCCATGGGGTCGCAACTGCCACCGCGGCCCATGGGGTCGCCAATGCCTTTGCGGCCCAGCTCTGAGGATCATTATGGCGACCCATCCCCTTTCGAACCACGCTCTGGGCGGCCGGGTCGGCGGCTTTCATCCCGCCACGGTGGATCTCAACCTGCTGCGCATTCTGGCGGTGGTGCTCAACCGCCGCAATGTGACCGGCGCGGCCGAGCATCTGGGGATGAGCCAGCCTGCGGTCAGCCGCTCTCTGGCCCGGCTGCGCAATCTTTTCGGCGATCCGCTGCTGATCCGCGCCAATGGGCGGATGCAGCTGACGCATTATGCGCAATGCATCGCCGGGCCGCTGTCCTCGTGGCTGGAGGGCGTGTCCTCGCTGGTCAGCGTGGCGCCTTTCGCGCCCGAAGCGCTGACCCGGCGCTTCCGCATCGCCAGCAGCGATTATGGCGCTCTGGCCGTGACGGGCCCGGCCTTGCCGAGGCTGATGGCGCAGGCGCCGCATGCCGGGATCGACATCGTGCCGCTGTCGCGCGACAGCCATCGCGCTCTGGCGGCGGGCGACATCGACCTCATCCTGACCGGTGGCGAGGGTGACCCCGCCCAGCACCATCAGCGCGTGTTGTTCGAGGACGATCTGGTCTGCCTGATGGCGCCCGATCACCCATGGCTGGCCGCGCCTGCCGCCGCGCGCGGACGGATCGATCTGAAGACCTATCTCGATTGCGACCATATCGCTCTGGCGCATGACGGCAAGGATGCGCTTGAAGCAGCCTCGCGCCGCGTGGTGATGAGCCTGCCCTATGCCTTCCTCGCCCCGGCGATGTTGAGCGGCGATCTGCTGGCCACCGTGCCGCGCCGCCTTGCCGAACACGGCGACCCGAGCCGCTGGCGCATTGTCGACGCCCCACGCGAACTGGGCCGCATCACCTATCGCGCCCTGTGGAGCGAGCGCAGCCGGGGCGATGCGGCTTTGTCATGGCTGATCGATCTGCTGGCCGATGCCAGTGCGCAGGGCCCGGCCTCCGTCGAACCCCTTGTGCCCGCCATGGCTTAAATTTTTCCCGAAACGGAACCGTGCGCAGCTGGTGGGTCAGCGCTGCGGTTCCGCTCTGAGGCATCGATCCGGATCTGGCCCTGATCGATGCCTCAAACCCCCGGGCGCCGTGTCTCCACCATGGCGCCCGGATCTCCCGACCTGACGTTGTCTTGCGCAGGTAATACCTAAGGGGTGTGCGGAGTGGGTTCGCACACCCCTCTCCTTTTGGGTGAGAGCTTAACCCTCATCCCGTTTTCCGCTATGATCCCGGCATGGAGAAGCACCATGACTGAGGATTTCCCCGCTGGCATGGTCTGGCTGGTGGGCGCCGGGCCGGGCGATCCCGAGCTGTTGACGCGCAAGGCCGAAAGGCTGATCCGCGCCGCCGATGTGATCTTCCACGACGCGCTGGTAAGCGCCGATGTGCTGGCGCTGGCCCGCCCGGACACGCGGCTGGAGGGCGTGGGCAAACGCTCGGGCTGCCATAGCAAGGCGCAGGTGGACATCAACGATCTGCTGGTCGAGGCGGCACGTCAGGGCCTGCGTGTGGTGCGGCTGAAAGGCGGCGATCCCTCGATCTTTGGCCGCAGCGCCGAGGAGATTGACCATCTGGCCGCGCATGGTGTTCCGGTGCGGGTCTGCCCGGGCGTCACCACGGCGAGCGCGGCGGCGGCGGGTGCTCTGGCCTCGCTGACTTTGCGCGGCGCGGCGCGGGGTGTCACCTTCGTCACCGCCCATCTGCGCGCCGGGGAGCCGCTGAAGCTGGATTGGCAGACGCTGGCGCTGCCTCATGCCACGCTGGGCATCTATATGGGCCGCGCGGCGGCGGGCGAGATCGCGCGGCAATTGATCGAGGCCGGGCGTGATCCCGAAACGCCGGTGATGGTGGCGGTCAATGTCTCGCGCCCCGATGAGCGGCTGATAAGGGGCAAGCTGGCCGCGCTGCCTTTTCTGGTCGCGGCGATCAGCGCGGATGACCCCACGCTGCTGCTGATCGGAGAAGCGGTTGCCCCGCGCGGGCAGGGGCGCTTTGTCAGCGTGGAAGAGGTTCTGACCGCCGAGCGTTAATCCCGGCGCGTCAACGCTTCCAGATCGCCGGGCCGGTTGACATTGGGCAGCACCAGATCGGGGATGGTGACGATGCGCGGCTTCGCTTTTTCGATCCAGCCATAGATCGAATGCTTGCTGGTTTCGGCCAGATGCAGGTCCAGCGCATCGGCCAGATCGGAGGGCCACCAAGCCGCCAGCGGCTGGCCTTCCAGCACCGCCGCGCCCTCGCCAATCAGCGCATGGGCCAGAGCAGGCGGAAAGCCGGGCATATCGCAGCCGGTGACAAGCACCCCGTCAAAACCGCCAGCCAGCGCCTCATGCAAAGCAGCGTTCAACCCGCCCAAAGGCCCCATATCGGGCGCGGGCCGGTCGGCCAGCACGCGGGCGCTGGGGTGAGGATGGCCGCAGACCACCACCTCGGCGCAAAAGGGGGCCAGAGCGGCCCGCGCATGGTCGAGCAGGCTCACCCCCTCCAGCAGCGCGAGCGCCTTGTCGCTACCAAAGCGTGAGGAGCGCCCGCCGGCCAGCACGGCGCCCAGCACGCGCATCAATTGGCGCCGGGCGGGATCTGCTGCACCACCGGTTGCGAGACGAAGCCATCGGCAGGCGCGCTGTCCACCGGGGCCGGAGGCAGGGCGGTGACAGGCATGGGCGCGGGCACCTTGATAAAGTGGCTGAGCGGCGTGCTGCCCCGGCTGACCTTGGCGCGGCTGGGGTTCATCGCTTCATAGACCACTGCGTTTTCAAGCACATGCTGGACATAGCCGCGAGTCTCGCTGAAGGGGATCTTCTCGATCCAGTCGACCCAATTGTCGGTCGAGCCGCCACGCGGATCGCCGCGCGAAGCCAGCCATTTGCGCACATTGCCGCCGCCCGCATTGTAGGCCGCGATGGCCAACGGATAGGAACCGTTGAAGCCGGCCAGCACCCGCGCGAAATAAGCGTCGCCCAGTTGCAGATTGGCCTGAGGATCGCTGCTGAGCGTCGAGGGGCTGTAAACCATGCCCAGCTTGCGCGCCTGATCAGCGGCGGTTGCGGGCCTCAACTGCATCAACCCGCGCGCGCCGGTGCGGCTGATGGCATATTGGCTGAACTGGCTTTCCTGTCGGGTGATGGCATGGTCGATGGTCCAGTTGGCACCTGCGGGCACTGGCATCAGCGGGAAGGCCATGGCGCGGAAGCCCGGAATGTCGAGGTTTTCCGCCGCCTGACCGCCGATCACGCCCAGATCGCGGCGGCCGATGCTGTGGGCGAAATCCTCCAGCAGCACGAAATCCTGCTCGGTCTTGGCCTGATCGGCCAGTTCGCGGAAGAATTTGATGGCCGTCGTCCAGTCGGTGTCGCGCGCCAGTTCGCGCGCGGCCTGAGCGATGGGGCGCGCGGCAAAGGCGGCGCGGGCGCGGGCGTCGGGCGCGGGATGGCGCGGGTCGGCCAGCGGGGGCAGGGGCAGGCCAAGGCGCTCGAGCGCCAGCATGCCGTGATACTCATCGGCAAAGGCCGAGGCCGACTGGAAATAGCTGCGCGCCTGCGCCGACTGCCCGGCCTTCTCCAGCGCGCGGCCCGCCCAATAGAAACCCTTGGCGCGGGTCTGGGGCGTGCGGGCCGCCCCGGCATAGCGGAAAAACAGTTGCGAGGCGGAGGTGAAGTCGTTCTGGCTCCACATCGCCTGCGAGGCGCCCAGCCACATCAGCGAGGTGTAATCGTCGCGCACGCCAAAGGGCTGGCGCGAAATGTCGGTGCCCGGCGCAAAGCCGTTCTGCGCGGCCAGTGCCACATTGATGGCGGTGCGCGGGTCGGCGCCACGGGCGGCCATCAGGTTCGACTGCACCCAGCGGCGGGCGTCCAGCGCGGGTTTGGTCGGCGTGGGGCGCTGGGCATACATGCTGGCCGCCTCATAGGCGCGGCTCTGGCGGAAGAGCATGCGGGCGCGGTCGACCAGATAGCCGGGATCAGACAGCATCGCCGTGCTGGGCGGCGGCACGACCGGGGCCACCGGCGGGGGCGGCGGCGCGTAGGAAGCGCTGGGCACCGGCGTGGTGAACAGGCCGGGGTTGGCGGCGCGGGTGGCGGCCTCCATCGCGGCGGCATCGTCGGAAGGCTGGACGCTGCCATTGGGGGCGTCGCTGCCGCCATTGGCGCTCTGGATGGCGATGCGGGCTTGCGCCACGGCCTGAAGCGCGGCGCTGGCATAGGGCAGCACGCGTTGGGCCTGCGTGCGGTTGCCATCCCACAGCACGGCGTCGAGACGGGCGTTCTGGTCGTCCTGCGTGAAGCTGTTGCCCCAGCGCTGCTGAATGGCGCTTTCGGCGCTGTCGGCCATGGTGCCGCCGCGCCATGCCGCGCGGGCGACCTGCGCCGCCTCGGGGCGGCCCACTTGCGCCAGCGCCAGCGCATATTGCGCGCGGGCCGGGTTGGTCAGCGGGGGGAAGCGGTCGAAGAAAGCCACCAGACGCCCGGCGTCCACCGGATAGAGCGCCAGCGATTTTTCCGCATTCATCCGCATGCGGGTTTCATCGGGCAGGCCGGGCCATGCCAGCAGGAAGCTGGCATAGGCATCGAAGCCCGCCGAATCAGTGCCCACCAACTGGCGCCAGCGGCTGATCGCCGTGCCGATGCTGCCGGGCGCCGTGCTGAGCAACTGGGCCCGCGCGCGGTCCCATTCCGATCCGTCCTGACATTGGGCGGGCGCCGCCATGCAGACCAGAATACCCAGCGAGAGCGCTGCAACGCGCCGCCGCAGGCGTGCCCCACGGGCGCGCGAGGGGATGGCGGTGGCGGCGGGGTGAGGGCCGAAGGAAAGGGTGGACATATGGGCCAATGGCTCCCTATCAGGCGGGCACGCGATAGTAACGGCTCGGGTCGGGTGGATGCTGGAACGGCAATCGCCTTCAGGCTGGGGCATAATCAGGATTGATGTCCATGTTTTCCGGTTCGATTCCCGCTCTGGTGACGCCTTTCAGCGACGGAGCGTTTGACGAGGCCGCCTTTCGCCGCCTTGTGGACTGGCAGATCGAGAACGGTTCGTCGGCCCTCGTTCCATGCGGCACCACGGGGGAAAATTCCACCCTTTCCAATGCTGAACATCATCGGGTCATCGAACTCTGCGTGGAGCAGGCGGCGGGCCGGGTTCCGGTGATTGCGGGCTGCGGTTCGAACGACACGCAGAATGCGCTTCTCCACATGAATTTTTCCAAGAAGAGCGGGGCCAGTGCCGCTCTTCTGGTCGCGCCTTATTACAATCGTCCGAGCCAGGCCGGTCTGATCGCGCATTTTTCCTATCTGGCCGAGCATAACGACCTGCCGATCGTGCTCTACAATGTGCCCGCGCGCACGGTGACCGACATCAAGCCGGAAACGGTATGCGAGCTGGCGCGGCGCTATCCCGGCAAGATCGTGGCGATCAAGGACGCCAGCGGCGATCTGTCGCGCGTGACCGATCACCGCATGGGGATCGGCAAGGAGTTCTGCCAGCTTTCGGGCGATGACGAACTGGCACTGCCCTTCTTCGCGGCGGGCGGCGTGGGCTGCATCTCGGTGACGGCCAATGTGGCGCCCGCATTGTGTGCCCAGTTCCAGGCGGCTTGCGCGGCGGGTGATCTGACCGAGGCGCGCCGCTTGAACGACATCCTCTATCCGCTGCATTACGCGATGTTCGAGGATGCCTCGCCGGGACCGGTGAAGTACGCGCTGTCGCGCGTGCATCCGTGGTTCAAGGATGAACTGCGCCTGCCGCTGGTGGAAGCCAGCGCGGAAGCGAAGAAGGCAGTGGACGAGGCGCTGGAACACGCTGGCCTGATCTGACGGTGCGTTGGCACGCGCGGGTCGTGTGCCACCGCCCTATCGCCGGAAGACGTCGTGGGAGCGCGAGGGGGTAACCCCCTCGCATCTTCTTTCTAACTAACTCACCAAAACCTGCTGCGGCTCATCGCCCAGCCCAGCGATCCCGGCCTCAAGCAGCCCAGCATCGACCACGCGGTTACGCCCGCCAGCCTTGGCCTCGTAAAGCGCGGTATCGGCGCGGCGGTAGAGCGCGTTCCAGCCCGTATGCGTCATTAGCCCCTCGGCGACGCCGATTGAGACGGTGACCTTCAGCCCATGGGCAAAGCTGTGGCCGCGCACATCGGCCAGAATGGCAAGCGCCAGCCCGGGAGCGATGTCGCGCGCGGCGCCGATCACCGCGAATTCCTCGCCGCCAAGGCGCGCCACCTGTCCGCGTGAGGCGCAGCGGCGGGTCAGCAGTTGCGCCAGTTCGCGCAGGACTTCATCGCCGCAATCATGGCCGTGGCCGTCGTTGATGGCTTTGAAGTGGTCGACATCGATCACCAGCAGGCGCTGCGGTTCCTGCCCCGTTGACGCCCGTTCGAGCAGGCCGCGCCGGTTGAGCAGCCCGGTCAGCGGGTCGATCTCGGCGAGGCGGCGGGCGATGCGCTCTTCGTGGCGGGCCTCGTCGCGCTCCTCGGTCAGGATTTTGACGCGCAGGGCGATGGCCAGGGAGGAAAGCAGGGCGTTGACGCTCATGGCCAGCAGCGGGGCGTGGTCGCTGAGCAAGGTGTAGCTGACCAGATGCAGCGAATAGGCGATACGCATCACGCAGCTGAGCAGCGGGATGGTCCAGCTCAGCAGCAGCACGCGTGCGGCCCGGCTGCCCCGGCGCAGGGCGGTGATGGTCATGGTCATGGTCAGGGCCAGTGCCTGAAGCGCCACGAAGAGCCAGACATAGATCCGGTCGAGCGTGGGTATCAGCTCCAGCGGCGCCAGAACGATCACCGCCGAACAACCCAGCAGCGCCAGACGCTGCCCCAGGGCAAGCTTGCGCAGCCAGTCGGGCAGAGTGCCGCTTTCCGAGAAATCGATGAAAAAGCGCAGCGCCAGCGCCGATGTCAGCCCCAGCGTGACATAGCCGAGGCGGATGCGCCCGCTGATGTCGCTGTCGGGGAACCACAGCGACCAGCCGCCGGAATGGGCCCAGGCGTAGGTCAGCATGCTCACCAGCATCAGGCAGTAGGTGAACTGGAACCCCTGGCGGATCGGCATCAGCAGCGCCAGATTATACGCCAGCAGCGCCAGACACAGGCCGGCAAAGGCACAATAGATCGCGGTTTCGCGCAATTCGTCGCGGTGGCTGGCCTGCGGGCTGCGCAGGGTGGGGCAGGAGATCAGCCCGTTGGTGTTCACCGCCCCGTCGATGCGCAGCAGCAGGGCCTCGGGCGGCGAGGCATGCTCGGCAAGCGGGACGATGACCTGGGCACCGACATGCGTCAGGCGGGAGAGGGCGCGATTGTCGAGCGCGATGCTGTCTGTCGCGCCATCCATATGGCGCAGATAGAGCGTGGCATTGCGCTGCCAGCCGGGAATGAAGGAGAGGTTGCGCCTGCCGCTCTCCATGCTTGGGTCGGGCACCAGCCGCACCCAGTAGGAGCCCGATCCCAGCCGGTAGGAGCGGGTCTGGCAGTCAAACCCTTTGAGCGAGGCGAGCCGCGCCATGGGCGAATCGCCGGGGGCAACGGCGGCGGTGCAGATCTTGAGCGGGATATCGGCATCGGGCGAAACCGAGCCCGCATGGGCTGCGCCGGCGGTCATCACCATGGCCAGCATCGCCAGCAAGGTAAGCGCCGCATTCACCATGATTCGAACCGCGCCAGCGCATCGCGCCTGCCAGCAGGAATCGGTCGGTTTCGGAGCGGCGATCATGAGATGGTGCTGCTAAGGGAAAATCCATAATAAACCCTTAGGTTCGTTCAGGAAGGCGGGCGGGCGCTCCGGCGCATAAAAAGAGATGTCGCAAGGCGCTTGCGGCCACGCCTTTCGCTTGGCGATCCGCGAAGGGCTGGTTATAGGCGCAAATCATGGATCATGCATCGCCTCGCGTTTCGCCCTCGGTTTCGCCCTTTGCTTCCCTGTCGCTGATGCGCGCGCTTGCTCTTGCGGGTTGTGCCATGGCGGTGACGCTGACAGCCGGTTGTGCCGGCAAGGGCGGCAAGGCCAAGGACACGGCCTATGTGGCGCGCGATGTGGATTCGCTCTATCTGGCGGCCAAGAAGAAGCTCGACGATGGCGAGGCCAAGACCGCCGGCGCCCTGTTCGACGAGGTGGAGCGTCAGCACCCCTATTCGCCCTGGGCCCGCCGCGCCCAGTTGATGAGCGCTTTCTCCTATTACAGCGCCAAGGACTACACCAAGGGCATTCAGGCTGCCCAGCGCTTCCTGTCGATCCATCCGGGCAACAAGGATGCGGGCTATGCCTATTACCTGATCGCGCTCAGCTATTACGAGCAGATCCAGGACGTGACCCGCGACCAGAAGATCACGCTTCAGGCGCTGAGCGCCATGAACGATGTGGTCCGCCGCTATCCCGACACGCGCTATGCGGTCGATGCCAAGCTGAAGATCGACCTCATCAACGACCACCTCGCGGGCAAGGAAATGGACATCGGCCGTTTCTATGAGCGTTCGGGTCGCTGGCTGGCCGCCGACATCCGCTTCCGCAATGTGGTCGACCATTACGCCAACACCAGCCACGCCTCGGAGGCGCTGTTCCGTCTGGTGGAAAGCAACCTGTCGATCGGTCTGCCCGAGGAAGCACAGAAGTATGCCGCCGTGCTGGGCGCCAACTATCCCGGCAGCGAGTGGTATGAGAAGGCCTATAAGCTGATGAACAAGTATGATCCAGGCCTGAAGGTCACCTGATCGTCTCTTCATCGGGGATGTTGTGAAAGGGCCTCGCGGGTGACCGCGGGGCCTTTTTCTGTGGCCGGTGGTTAATGCTTGTCGACGGCGGGGCGGTCGCCCTTGTCCTTGCCGCAGAGCAGATCGCGCTTGCGGCCGAAATCGATGCGGTCGAAGATCGCCTTGTCGGACGGGGTGCCGGTGAAGATCGAGCCGAAGAAATGGTTCAGCCCATCACCCTTCTGCGCGACATAGCCCCGGAACAGCCCATTGGTCAGCGCGCTGCGCACCGTGACGCCATCGCGCTCCAGCAGCACCGGGCCGTTGCCGGTAACCTGCGGATGGTCACCATTGTAGACACTCCACCAATTGTCCTCCGGCCCCAGCGGGCCAGAAAAGCGCATCACCTCGAAATCGGCGCCAGTGTCGACCGTGGCGCTCTCGCCGGGCGCCAGCGTGACCCATGAGATGCCGGTGCAGACCCCATTGTCGTGAACAGGAGCTTTGGTTGGGCCGTCGGCCATCATGGCGAGAGCCATCAGAAGCGGGAGCATGAGGATCATCCTTGGTTACCGCCCTTGTGCCATGTCTGCCGGATGGCGGCAATCATTGTAGCGGTATGCCGGGTTTCGGGTTTGCCATGGGAAAACTCAACTCTGATCGACATGGGCGATCAATCTTCGCCCATCTGTAAAAATCTAGCGCTGAGGTTGACATTTCCGGCCAATGGGCGCTCAAGAGGCAGGCGCGGCCCAAGGCGCCGCAACCCCGGCTGATCGATCCCATGCTCTCGCAAAAAACCCGCTATACGATCCGCGCCCTCCAGCATCTGGCCGATCGCTATCGCCAGGGGCCGATCCGGCTCGACGATATCGCGCATACGCAGAACATTCCGCGCAAGTTCCTCACGGTGATCCTGTCCGAAATGGTGCGCGAAGGCGTGGTCATCTCGCATCGCGGGCGTGAGGGCGGTTATGAGCTGGCTCTGCCGCCCTGCGATGTGCGTTATGGCGACATCATCCGGCTCACGCGAGGCTCACTCGCGCTGGTCCCCTGTGCCAGCCGCTATGCTCATGAGCATTGCACCAACTGCCTGCCCGAGGTGGAGTGCCGCCTGCGCGGATTAATGTTGGCACTGCGCGACGAAATGGCCGCCATGCTCGACAGGCTGACGCTGGCCGACCCCATCGAAGTGGAGGCTCCCTTCGAGCAATCGGCTGATTTGCCTAGACCTTCCCGGGTCAATAAGGGCCTGCGCTAGGGCGTTGGTAGCGTTTTCTTAACGATACACGCGTGAACATTTTTAACGATGCTCATATGAACGTCTGTTAATCCCGCCGGGGGTAAATCCACAACCAGAGGGCCGATGGTCGAGCCCCGAATCGGGGTTGTGATCCATGGCTACCTTGCCTCAGTTTGTTGCACCGCTGCCTGCAGATGATCGCGTGGCGCGCCTTGCGCCCGCCAACGATGTGCGCGACCTCAACCGCCTTTCGGCCGAAGAGATCTGCGAGGCGCTTTCCGTTGCCGGTGCCGACAACACCATCCATATCGAATATGTGCTGATCGCCGCCGGTGTGCTGTCCGCCGTCGGGCTGGGTCTCTACCGCCTGTTCATGTGATCCGCGCTTTTACAAAAACCGTAAAAGCAGGGTGACGGGTCGGGCAGGCTGCGCTAGAACAGCGCGCGAACATGCTTACGACCCTCTCCATCCGCAACATCGTGTTGATCGAGGCGCTTGACCTCGACTTTCATGCTGGCCTTGGCGTGCTGACCGGCGAAACCGGTGCGGGCAAGTCGATCCTGCTCGATGCGTTGGGGCTGGTGCTGGGCGCGCGCGCCGACCTCGGCCTGATCCGCTCTGGCGAAAGCGTGGCCAGCGTGGTCGCCAGCTTCGACGGCGCGCATCTGGCCCCGGGCATCGCCGCCACGCTGAGCGAGGCCGGGGTGGAGATCGAGCCGGGCGAGCCGCTGATCCTGCGCCGTCAGTTGAAGCAGGATGGCGGATCGCGCGCCTATATCAACGATCAGCCGGTCAGCGTGGCGCTGCTGCGCGAAATCGCTCCCTTCCTTGTCGAAATCCACGGCCAGCATGACGATCGCGGGCTGGTCAATCCGCGCGGCCACCGTGCCTTGCTCGACCGTTATGTCGGCCATGGCGTAGGGGTGGATGCGGGCGCGGTCGAGACCGCCTGGCGGCGCTGGCGCAAGGCCGAGGATGCGCTTTCCACTGCCCGATCCCGGCTCGCCAAGGCGTCCGAAGATCGCGATCTGCTGCTGGCCCATGTCGCCGAACTGGCGACGCTCGCCCCGGAGGAGGGTGAGGAGGATGAACTCGCCGCCGCCCGTGCCGATATGCAGAAGGGCGAGCGGCTGTCTGGCGATCTGGCCGAATTGTCGCATCTTTTCAGCGGATCGGACAGTGCTCTGGCGCAATTGCGCGCCGCCGCCCGCCGCCTTGACCGCATCGCCGGCGAACACGATCTGCTGGGCGAGGCGCTGGAATCGCTCGACCGCGCGATGATCGAGGCGGGCGAGGCCGAAGAACGCATCGAGCGCGCCGTCGAGGCCCTGGCCCATGACCCGATGGCCCTCGACCGCATCGAGACCCGCCTGTTCGACCTGCGCGCCGCTGCCCGCAAGCACAGCTGCGCGGTGGACGATCTGCCCGGCAAGATGCGCGACATGCGTGAGGAACTCGACGCCATCGAGGCGGGCGAGGAAGGCCTCGCCGCGCTGGAAAAGGCGGCCCACGAAGGCGGTCTGGAATATCGCGCCCTTGCCGAAGCATTGAGCGTTGCGCGAGTCGAAGCCGCCTCGCGCCTTGACGTGGCAGTGAAGGGCGAACTGGCCCCGCTGAAGCTGGACGCCGCACGCTTCCGCACCGCCGTGCTTCGCCTGCCCGAAGAGCGCTGGGGCTCGGGCGGCGTCGATGCGGTGGAGTTCATGATCGCCACCAACCCCGGTGCGGACTTCGCGCCTCTCAACAAGATCGCTTCGGGCGGTGAACTTTCGCGCTTTATCTTGGCGCTGAAGGTCGCTCTGGCCGAAGAAGGCGGCGCGGCCACGGTGATCTTCGACGAGATCGACCGCGGCGTGGGCGGCGCGGTGGCTCAGGCCATCGGCGAGCGTCTGGCGCGTCTGGCAGGCGGGCAGGGCGGGGGCCAGTTGCTGGCGGTGACGCACAGCCCTCAGGTCGCGGCGCGTGGGCGGCAACACTATTTTATCGCCAAATCCAGCGATGGGACCGTCACGCGCACCGGGGTTCAGCAGTTGGACGAAGACGGGCGGCGGCATGAGATCGCCCGTATGCTCTCGGGCGCGGAGATTACGCCGGAGGCCCGGGCTCAGGCGGATCGGTTGTTGGAAGGGGTTTGAAGGAAGATGCGAGGGGGTTACCCCCTCGCGCTCCCGGAACGTCTTCCGACGAAGCGGCAGTGGCACCCGGACGGTGTGCCCGGACTATCCACCGGCGCAGCGAAAAGCGCCGCAGGCAATTGATCTCCCAACCCCAACGCCGCATTTAAAATTTAAAGCCTGCGACGCGTCGTACCCGTGCCTGACGCATGGTCAGGACGCGACGAAGACATTAAAGGGAGCGCGAGGGCGATGGCCCTCGCATTGTCTCTTCTTCCCTTGAAGGCCTTTCATGCTCCCTCTGGATCGCCCCGTCTGGTCCGCTCTCAACGGCCCCCAATCTGCCTTGGCGCAATGGAACCCAGCGAAAACGGCGCTGAAAATCGACCCCGGCTATGGCCCTTTTGCCGCCGCCGCGCCTGGTGAGGACCATGCCTTGGCGGATCTTCTGGCAAGCGATGAGGATGAAATCTGGGTCGTCGAGCCGGAAGGCTTTACCCCTCCATCCAATCTGCGCGTTGTGAAGCAGGGCGCGCTGACGCAAATGGTGGCACAGGGCGCTCCGCCAGAGTTCGATCCCGAGGGCATCGAAGTGCTCCATGAAAGCGATGTGCCCGACATGACCGCTCTGGCGCTGGCCAATCAGCCGGGGCCGTGGGGCAATAAGACCCATCTCTACGGCACCTATTACGGCATCCGCCACGATGCCCGCGTCATCGCCATGGCAGGCGAGCGGATGCGGCCTCAACAGGGACTCGCTGAAGTCAGCGGCGTGTGCACCGATCCGGCGTTTCGCGGGAAGCGCTATGCCGCAAGGTTGATCGGGCGGGTGATGGCGGGCTTTGCGGCGCGCGGCGATGCGGCTTTTCTGCACTCCTGGGCGGATAATGCCGGAGCAATCGCGCTTTATGAACAGTTGGGTTTCCGCCAGCGCGCAAGGCTGGTAGCGATGGCGCTGCGGCGCGGCTAAGGGGCAGCTTATGAGTGACCCGCAAGACCTTTTCAGCCTGAACGAAGCCGATGCCGCCAATGAGTTGATGCGGCTTGCCCGCCAGATCAACCGGGCCCGGCAGAAATACCATCTCGACGACGCGCCCGAGATCGAGGACGCCGAATATGACGCGCTGATCCGGCGCAATGAGGCGCTGGAAGAGGCTTTCCCGCATTTGAAGCGCGCCGACTCGCCCAGCGATAAGGTCGGGTTCGAGGTGGCGGCGTCTCCGCTGTCGAAGGTCACGCATGATGTGCGGATGATGAGCCTGGACAACGCCTTTTCCGATGAGGAACTGGCCGAGTTCGTGGCGCGCGTCCGCCGCTTTCTGGCCCTGCCGGAGGATGCTCCGGTCCCGATGACCGCCGAACCCAAGATCGACGGCCTGTCCTGCTCGCTGCGTTACGAAAAGGGCGTGCTGGTGCGCGCCGCCACGCGCGGCGACGGTCAGGTGGGCGAGGATGTGACGCCCAACGTGGCCCATATCCCCGATATCCCGCAGCAGTTGCAGGGCGATAACGTCCCGGATCTCTTCGAGGTGCGCGGCGAGGTCTATATGGAAAAGGCGGCCTTTGCCGCTCTGAACGCCGCGCAGGAGGAGAAGGGCGATAAGGTCTTCGCCAATCCGCGCAATGCCGCCGCCGGGTCGCTGCGCCAGAAGGATGCGAAGGTGACCGCCAGCCGTCCTTTGCGCTTTTATGCCCATGGCTGGGGGGCGCATTCCTCGCTGCCTGCTGCCACGCAGGGCGGCGTGATGGAGGCCATCGCGGGCTGGGGCTTCGACACCGCTCTGGAGGAATGGCACCCGCGCGATCTGGATGGCGCGGTCGGCTATTACAACGATCTGGCGAAGCGCCGCGCCGGGCTTCCCTATGAGATCGACGGTGTGGTCTACAAGATCGACTCGCTGGAATGGCAGGCGCGTCTGGGCTTTGTCGCCAAGGCGCCGCGCTGGGCGATCGCCCGCAAATTCCCCGCCGAGCGCGCCGAAACCACGCTGGAGGCCATCGACATTCAGGTCGGCCGCACCGGCAAGCTGACCCCGGTGGGCCGTCTGGCCCCGGTGCTGGTGGGCGGGGTGACCGTCACCAATGTCACGCTGCATAACCGCGACGAGATCGGGCGCCTCGGCGTGCGCGTGGGCGACCGCGTGGTGCTGCAGCGCGCGGGCGATGTGATTCCGCAGGTGGTGGAAAACGTCACCCGCGATGATGAGCGCGAGCCCTTTCATTTCCCCGACCACTGCCCCGAATGCGGCAGCGAAGCGGTTGCGGAAGAGGGCGAGGTCGATGTCCGCTGCACCGGCGGCCTGATCTGCCCGGCCCAGCGCACCGAAAGGCTCAAGCACTTTGTGAGCCGTGGCGCGTTAGATATTGAAGGACTTGGTGAAAAAACCATCGACGAGTTCTTCGGCCTTGGCTGGCTGGAGAGCCCCGCCGACATTTTCCGCCTGAAAACCCGCCGCGACGAGATCGTCGGCAGGCCCGGATGGCAGGATAAGTCTGTGGATAACTTGTTGAAAGCCATTGAGGCCAAGCGCCAGCCAGACGCTGCGCGGCTGCTGTTCGGCCTCGGCATTCGCCATGTCGGTGTGGTGACGGCGCGCGATCTGCTCAAGCGTTTCGTGACGCTCGATGGGCTGCGCCGCAAGATCGAGGTCCTCTCGCGCCACCGCGACGAGAAAGAGGCCAGTTATCACGCCGAACTGACCTCCGACGACGGCGAGGATATCAAAACACCCGATCAGATCCGTTTCGCCCGCAAGCTGGCCAATGAGATGGCCGCGCTAATCGGCGTCCCCGGCGTCGGCCCTGAGGTGACGGTCGGCCTGATCGATTTCTTCCACGAGATGCACAATGTCGATGTGTGGGAAGACCTGATGGATCAGGTCAGCCCGCCCGACTATATCGTGGAAACCAAGGCCAGCGAGGTCGCGGGCAAGACCGTGGTCTTCACCGGCAAGCTGGAAACTATGAGCCGCGATGAGGCCAAGGCTCAGGCCGAGAGGCTGGGCGCGCGTTCGGCAGGCTCGGTCAGCGCCAAGACCGATCTGGTGGTGGCGGGCCCCGGCGCGGGCTCGAAACTGAAGCAGGCCGCCGCGCTCGACATCCCCGTCATTGACGAGGCCGAATGGGCCCAGATCGTTGCCCGCGCGGGATAAATTGCGCTTGTAACGCTATACGGCAATTCCCTCTTGGGCCGCCGCCGCGATTGGATTAGCCATATCGCCGCGACGCTCTCGCTTCGACGGCGTCCCAAGGGAGAGTGCGATGATAAGCAAGTCTGTAGGACGCGGCGCGGCTTTGGCCATGGCGCTGAGTGTTGGCGTGCTGGGCGCCGGTATGGCCGTGGCCAAGCCGACCCATGCGGCAGGCGCATCGCCCGCCATCGCCTCTGCTCTGGCCGATAAGGCGCGCCCCGAAACGGACACCTCGCGCGACACCGCCCGCAAGCCGGCCGCGCTGCTGGCCTTTGCCCGTGTCCACCCCGGCGAGAAGGTTGGCGAGTTGCTGCCCGGCGGCGGCTATTTCACTCGGCTGATTTCCAAGATCGTTGGTGAAAAGGGCGCGGTCTATTCCTGGATTCCCGGCGAGGGGCCGACCAGAGGCACTGCCAACTTCAAGGTCGTGCCTGACGTGAATTACACGAACGTCTCGCTGGTGCGCGGCGCTGCCTTCTCGGCGCCCGAAAAGCTGGATCTGGTGTGGACCAGCCAGAACTATCACGACCTCCACCACCATGGCGGCAATGCCGAAGCCACCAACACCGCCGCTTTCGAGGCTTTGAAGCCCGGTGGGTATTATTTCGTGACCGATCATGCGGGCGCCGCCGGGACCGGCGACAGCCAGACCGATGCTCTGCACCGCATCGACCCTGCACTGGTGAAGAGCGAAGTCGCCAAGGCCGGGTTCAAGCTGGTGGGGGAGAGCAAGGCTCTGGCCAATGCCGCAGACGATCATTCGGTCAGCGTGTTCAAGATCCACGACAAGACGGATCAGTTCGTGTTGCTGTTCCAGAAGCCTAAGGGGAAGTAAGGTAAGGGAAGGTGCGAGGGGATTATCCCCTCGCGCTCCCATAACGTCTTCCGGCGAAACGGCAGTGGCACCGGATCGGTGTGCCAGGTCTCTCCACCTGTGCAGCCTTAAGGCGCCGCAGGCAATCGATCTTCAAACGATAGGCTGCGCTGGCGGTATGAAAGCCTGCGGCGCTTTGAATCCGTGCCTGCCCGATAGGTCGTGCGCAACGCAGACATTGAAGGGAGCGCGAGGGCGATGGCCCTCGCATTTATTCTTTCTTCCTTAAACCCTTATCCCCACTTCTTCGCCCAATCTGGCAACTGCCCCGGACGGCTCGCCCGCACGCGCACATCGTTCCGCTTGCGCAGCCACAGCACGGACCAGTCCCCGTGCACAGCCCGGCGCGCGATCCGCAGTCCGGCGCGACGGCAGGCGGCGCGCACCTGCTCTTCCTGCGTGGACAGCAGCCCGGCCAGCAGCAGCGATCCACCGGGCACCAAAGCTTTCGCGAAATCAGGCGCCAGTTCGATCAGCGGCCCGGCGAGGATGTTGGCGATCAGCAGGTCATAGGGTCCGCGCGATTGCAGCACCGGATCGTCCATGCCGTCGGCGATCAGCATGGTGAGCTGGCCCAGACCGGCGCCGGGCGCGATATCGTTGATCTCGATGTTATGCTCCACAACGCCGAGGCAAGCTGCATCGATGTCCGAGGCGGTGGCCAGCGCGCGGGGCCACAGATGCAGGCCTGCGAAGGCCAGCAGACCGGTGCCGGTGCCGATATCGGCGAGGTTGCGCACCACCAGACCCTCGGACTTCATCACGCTGAGCATGGCCAGGCAGCCGGCGGTGGTGGCGTGGTGGCCGGTGCCGAAAGCGCGGCTGGCGGGGATGGTGAAGGCGCGGATGCCTTCGGGGGCCTCGACGGGAAAGTCCGGCGTGTGGACGATAAAGCGCCCGGCGTGGATCGGTTCGAGGCCGGATTGCGACAGGGTGATCCAGTCCTGATCGGCCAGGCATTCCTCGTTCAGCTTGGGGGCTTTGCCCTTGCCATCTTCCCCGGCAAACAAGGCCTTGATGGCGGCGCGGTCGGCGGCAACGGGTTTGCGGGGCAGGAAAACGTCCATGCGCCAGTCTTCGGGCTTGTCGTCGGCGATCTCGCAGCCCGAGAGGATGACCGTTTCATCCCAGTCCCAGGCGTCTTCATGGGCGATCAGCGCGGCCTCGATCTGCCAGCGCGGGCCAAAGAGGGTGATCTGCCAGCTTTGCTCCTGCGCTTCATCGGCGGGAGGCGTGACGGGGTTCTGGGATGCGGGTTTACGGGCCATAGCGCCGCATAGCGCCAGTGCCCGGCCGCGCCAAGGGGCAGTCGGCTTACCGGCTGATCTGCCTCGGGAGCGCATGCGTATGGCAAGAAGCTGAACGGCGGATGGTCGTAAGGCCTTTCTGACGCTTGCATGGTGTCGCGTTTTGGCTATGGGAAGCATTCGCGCGGGATATGTCCCGCAATGCAGCAATGTGAATGCAGCAAGCACAAAGGATTTCACCGATGGCCCAAGGCGCCACTGGCAAAAAGGCACGGCCGCTTTCCCCGCACCTTTCGATCTGGCGCTGGGGCCCGGCGATGTTCACCTCGATCATGCACCGCGTGTCGGGCAATGGTCTGGCCGTGGTCGGGCTGGGTGCCCTGCTGTGCTGGCTGGGCACGCTGGCCGCCGGTCCTGAAGCCTATGCCAAATATGCCGCCTTCGCGGTGAGCCCGCTGGGCCGCATCGTGTTTGTGGGCATCAGCTGGGCCTATTTCAACCATCTGTGCTCGGGCCTGCGCCATCTGCTGATGGACATCGGCGGCGGTTTCGAGGTGAAGACCAACAACATGTGGTCGATCCTGACGCATGTGTTCGGTGTGCTGCTCACCGTGGTCTTCTGGGCCATCCTGCTGCTGCGCTGAGGGAGAGAAACGATGGGTAACGGAACCTCGATCGGCCGCGTTCGCGGGCTGGGCTCGGCGCATTCGGGCGCGCATCACTGGATCGTGCAGCGCGTCTCGGCCATCGGCAATCTGGTGCTGACGGCATGGTTCGCCGTCTCGCTGCTGTTGCTGCCCAATTTCAACTACATCACCGTGCATGACTGGATCGTCAGCCCGGTGTCGGCGGTGGCGCTGTCGCTGCTGATCATTTCTGTGTTCTGGCATGTGCGCCTGGGCATGCAGGTCCTGATCGAGGACTATCTGCATGAAGCCGGCACGAAGTTCGTTGCACTGGCTGCGCTGAACCTCGTCGTCTTCGGCGCCGCCTTCTACGGCGTGTTCACCATCGCCCGCCTCGCTCTGGGAGCTGCTTGAGATGTCCGCCCCTTCCTACAAGATCATCGACCATATCTATGACACCGTGGTGGTGGGCGCGGGCGGTTCGGGCCTGCGTGCCACGATGGGTGCTGCCGAAGCCGGTCTGAAGACCGCCTGCATCA
>Ga0116227_10005490_pt1 | contig 26658 bp, 14 predicted proteins | sample S1TSphgellanicum_FD_89693 | JGI IMG/M metagenome (GOLD analysis project Ga0116227, IMG submission 89693) | Host-associated microbial communities from peat moss isolated from Minnesota, USA - S1T2_Fb - Sphagnum magellanicum MG | ecosystem: Host-associated > Plants > Peat moss > Unclassified...
AAGCAAAAAAAAAAAAAAAAAAAAAGATGTGAGAGGAAATAAAAAAACCCATTTTTATTTAAAAACCATTTCCAAACCAAACGAAAAAAAAAAAATATTTAAAAAAAAAAAAAAAAAGCCCCCCCCCCCCCCCCCCTTTTCCCCCAAGCTCATGTAGACCAATTTGTGAGAGATTCCAATACATTCAAAAGTTCAAATCAAACCAAAAGAAAGTGCATTGCTCACTTCAACATATCAAAAATTAAACTTGTTAAACCAACAAAAATTTTACCATCAATCTAGTGTTTCATTCAACAATTAGCATCTCCACACACTTTTTGCACCTTTAGAACCCAACCTCTCAACTTTTACTTACTTTTCATAAAGATCATCATTTCAAAAATTCTTGCACTTGCAACTCCTTCAAAAAGTTTCCAAGTTCACCAAAAAAAAAAAAAACAAATTGATCAACATATTAACTTGGACTACCCATTTGTTATCAATCATAATATTGGGGTCATGCACATCTATTGTTTAGAAAAAATCACATATTTTTTTTTAAGAATGTTTCATATGAAATCACACAATTTCAAAAACATACATGACACCATTTGGTGTCATACCATCAAGTTTTCACTTTGGTTTTTTGATGTTCAAGCGATTCTAAACTCTCGTATTTTGGTTTAGTTTAATTTTAATATTAACTTGTAGGAGTACTTAAAACTATGAAGGGACCCTAAACCAAAACTTATCATAAACCCCTATAATTATTCAATTTGTTTGTGAATGCATAACTATAGTTAAAAACACTTTGAGGTTATATTGTAAATTGACATAATAGTTTGGTAGTGGCCTCATTGTTATGATCTTTGCTTGACCATATTAAAATCCTTATTTAGAACTTCAATTTGGACAAATGTGGCTTTGAAATTAGGATCTTTAATTAGTTATATTAAAAGTCTTCCTTTAAAATGAAAAACCTTATTTTGAAGATTTGAAGTCTTACACCTAATGATTGATGGAAGAAGCTACTCACAATTCAAAAAGCCCTTATAATATATTTTTCAACTTCGTAATTAATTGATAAAATGTTTTTAAGAAACAACTTTTAACTTGTGTTGGGTTTCAAATTGTCTTGCATTTATAGAAAAACATAATGTAAAGATTGAAATGTAAATTACTTCCTATGTTTATTCTCACAATTTTAAATGCTTCTACATATGTTCAAAACTTTTCCCTATTGTAGTATATTTACATCTTTAGAAACAATTAAATTAAATTTACATTTGTCAAAAGTTTGGAAAATGGATCAAATATGTTGAAAACTTTGCAAAAGGATATTCAAAAGAGAAATTGTATAGCAACAATCGAAGGTGGATTGAAACTATCATGAGATTATCATTACATAGAATCAAACATGGGCATATAAATGGAATTGTTTAATCGTGTCACATAGTAGACAAAAAAATTAAGTGCACATTTGCAAGGCAAGTTGGTCTCTTATTACTAATATCCTATATGTTGAAAACCTTAAATTTTTAAATTTGGATGTTAAAGCAAAAAAATTAATTAATTAAATATTTAATAGGGAATTGCTAAACCTATCTAAGTATTATAGTATACAATAAAGTTGTTTCATTGAGGTTGCATATTGATATCAACACCAACACCTATCTTTTAGTTTTAAAAAATTACTTTCTCTCCAACCTAATTGATTTATGTTCATTTACGACAACATCAAACTTAAAAACTCCACAATAACAATACCTAGATATAAACCAATGTTGGGTGGGTATCATTAATGAGATGAGAATTGCCTAGGGTTTTAAGTTAGTTTTCATCACAAAAATCAATTATCACCATTAATGATACCTAGGTGGAGATCCACCCCATCGATTCTTATTAAAATGAAAAGGCATTTTTAAAATCAATACCTTGGTATATCCTTCAAAAAATGAAATTTGGGTAGGGCACCCAACTCTAATTCTTAGGGCTATAAGTTTAATGTAGGTAGGACTAATGGTAAGTTTTTATGGAAGCTTTGTTGGCCTACCTTGTAAAGAAAGGATATTGTGTTGAAAATCATCATAGAATATAATAACTTCAAGGGATTTTTGCCCCTAGAAATTAGGTGAGATGATTCATCCTAATTTGGTTGTGACAAGATTCACATTCATCTTTCGACAATTTTTTTTCTCCACCACCTCCTCAAATGTGCACCCAACCCCAAGTGATTTATCACCAATCCATAACCCACAAAACTAAATATGAATTACCTTCTCTAAAAATGATTAAAACACCCATCATATGCAAAAATTTGGGTAATCCTTCCAAAATGTGACAATGTGATTCAAAACATTTAAATACACATGTCATGATGTGGTTTTTTCTTTTTTCTTTTTTTTTCTTTTTTTGTTTTTGGTTTGGAAATTTTCAGAAATCTGAATAATAAATATGAAAAAGGAATATTTGATTTTCATTAGATTTCAAAAAATTGAAAATCGTGTTACCACATTTCCCTATTTGTTTTGGTTTGACAACAATGTTTTAAATGTTTAGATAGATTCCTAAAATATATCATTAGTTAATGTGAGATCCTTTTTAATTTCTCGAAACTAATGTGATGTTAAAAACTAAAAATATATGATCATGACAAATTTTCTTTTACAACATGATGCTGGACATTAAAATAGATTCTTAAAAATTATTTCCCTAACTATGATCAATTTACCATACAATATCCATTGTTGATATTAGATGAATGGGAAGGCCATTGTGTATAACACACCTTGTTGTGAATGACAAAAGGAAAATGCTCTAAAGGAATGTCATAAAATGATAAAAAAATAGTTGGAAGAAAAGTGGGGAAACACATCGAGAATTGTGTCAATGTTGTCCAAATAGGAAATACAATAAGGACATTTATCAAATTAATTAATTACTAATTATCTTTAGTCTTTAGTTTTTTAAATTAGAAAAATAATTTGTTTGTTTTTGGATTTTTTTAATAATGATAATCAAGTTGTGAGAATTGCTTTAGATAATCAAATGTTATTAAATTTATGGGAATCACCACATTGAAATTGACTAAGTAAAAAGAATTCAAAACTTGATACCCTGGTTGATTATTTGAAATTTGAAAACAAAAACATTTTTTTAAAGAATTAGCATGTTGTGATTTTCACAAAAAATGAAAATATCCCAACATTAATTTAAACTTATTGACTCCACATATCCAAAACTTCCTTCCATGTGTTTTTACTTTGGCCAACAAAATGAGAATATAAAAGTTTTGAAGGTTAAAAAACACAAAAAATATTTCAAAAAACAATTTCAACAAATTTTGTTTTCATTATTTGGCCCATTTTCTCTTACCTCCTCTTTCTTGTTTCCACCTCCACACGTCTCCATATTGTCCTACTACTCTTAAAACTGAAATGTAATAATTATCAAATACTATGTTTTTCAAAAAAATCTTTCAACTACACTTTTATCATGAGTTACACCTTTACTTTTCATCCCCAAAATCGCTTTAGAGTAGCTCCACCTCCATTTCCAAGGCCACCTTCCATGAGTTTATTTCATTAGATCTTTCAAAAATGAAGGGAGTTGGATTCATTCCATTCAATGTTTTAAAAAAGCTTATTGGTAAAATCACCTTTCCCTCCAAGCCTTTCCATGATTCACCCCTCATTCCTTTTTTCAATCAATTGTTTGGTTTTTATTGATGGTTGTAATTTATTCAATAATGTTAAGGATTGAAAGATTTTCATATACAAACATAAACAATCGATCATCTTTGTTTATCTTATTGACAAGGTTCATGTTTCCTATTTTGACCTCCTACACTTACCAATAGAGCATTTAAATCCAAATTTGGGATTACTTCTCAACATTTTGTTAATACCCATTTAAGTATGAAATACTCAAATTTAATGACATTATCAAAGTTGAAAACACCAATAATTGTTGAAAAGGGCTATTTTAATTATGAAGTTGGGTGGTCAAGTATAGAAGTGGTGATTTATGAGTTAAAAAGGCTAGCATGAAAATAAATGAGGTATAAAATATCTAGTTAATGAAAAGTAGAAGTATTGGAACATGGTGAAGAAGCAAAGGGTAATGAGGTTCTTGTGTTGGCACTTATTTTGAATGAGAAGAGATGAACTTTTATACATATTTGAAGGCCAAATTTAAGAAAGTTTTCACAAATGCTTCCATATGGCCTAATGTCCAAAAACTTTTTTTTGACACCTTCTTCATTACATGTTATGGATGAAAAATAAATGACTATGGATAAATTTCATATTATGGATCAAATGGATGAACTTTATCCATGAATAACAAGTTAAACTAAATGGAGTATGTTGTGTTTAAAGTTAATTATAAAAAGTTAAATATGTGTTTAATCACCTATGTTGGGGTAAGTTACAAGATGTCATTAGTGATAAGAATTTGCACTAAATATATGAATCAAAAAGTGAAAAGATTGAGCCTAGTAAAACAAAATTATAAGCCTATAAGCTTTTACAACCCTAGTTTGGGGTGGAATCCAAGTTATAACATTGTGATCTTATGGAGTATTGGCTTTACACAAACCTTGAATAAACTATTGTTGGGGATTTGATAATCAAAATCACATGTAACATTAATGCGTGATGTTGATTAAAAACAAGCAATGTTCGTCAAGTATTGATTGAATTCAACCAATTTGAAATTATTTGCACTACTTTGTTTCCTACAATAGATCATATTTTAATTGCATTGCATAAAAACAAATGAACATAATAAAGTAGTGCCAAGAATACATGACATAAAGATTAGAAGTTTTGTTGCATTTCTTACCACGCATGTTAGGGTGGATGTAGTCACACAAATAGGAGCTACATCAAGTGTAATGCTTGCTTAGTTTTTCACATTTAGAAGTGGCGATTTAATTTGTTGTTGAAGTATAATTTTTTTTTAATTGTAAAGTTCCTAATGTATCATTGAAACATGTGAATTAATTTGAAAAATATCCAATGAATAAAAAGTTCTTAGAAACACTCATTAAACATTGTAATAATTGTTGTTAAACACAAAAATGAATTGCAAACAAGGTTCAAAACTGTTGAAAGTGAAATCTTTTTTGAAATCTTTTACATAAAAAAATAAATTCAAGATTTAAAAATATTTTTTGAAAATTTTTGTGAGATTTTTTTTATAAATATTCCTTCAAAAGCATTCCCTTAAGTAGGTGAGTGTGACTTGCATTTATCCCATTTGCACTTGGGTATTAATTTTAGATGTAGAGGATGTTTGAGGAATGACATCAAATTTTGCAAATATATATTGTAGGTTTTAAATCTAATTAATTCATATGTTGAACATTAATGAAAGGAGACACTAGTGTTTTGTAATTGATTTATTCTAACACAAATAAAATTGTTTACAATATGAATTAAATAGGTCGGTTGTTGTTGAACAATTGAACTTGGACAAATTTATTTGTTAAAGGACTTTTTAAATAATAGCAAACAATGATGTTAATTTTGGAATTTGTGTGATAAGATGATTACCTCACAAGCTTTAAATAATGTTTTTATGGAATAAAGTATGAATGTGATTGGTGTGAGCATATTGAGATGGATATTGATTTGAGAAAGTTTAATGTTGACAAAATCATTTAAGTAATTAAATGAATTTGAAAGGAAGGTCCAAATAATAGCTCAAGAGGTTGAACCTAAATTGTCATGGGCATAATAGTCTACATTCAACCATGACCAAAGAATTTTTGATGAATACAAGAACATGAACAAATTATACCCAAAAAAAAGAGAAAGAACTCTTATGTTAATGCTTGAAGAGGATACGTATCTTTTGATAATGATGTGAAAGTTATAGGGAGTTTTAAAAACATGCCTAAAAATATAGTGGGTTTTGGTCCACAATAGTTAAGTTTAAGATCTTGGCACATTTTGTGAAGGGAAAAATGAATGTTTCCATGGATAGAATTACAATTTTTGTGATGGTGATAATTGAAATCGATATAGGTGAAGCAAATATAGGGTTCAAAAGTCATCACTAGGACAATCCCAACATGGTTGTTTGGTTGATAATTACACCTTCATTTTCAAGCCAAACTTCTTCATTCCTTTCCCAAGCTACCCAAAATAATGGATATGAAAAAGCAAATAAATGTGCTTTTTCATGTTCATGTTCATGATATTTATATTAATTCAAATTAAAATAATTTTGAGATTGACATAAATAATGATAAACCATTGGAAATCATGTGGGAACATAGGAAGAGGAAAAATTAGTTGATCATCATTAGTAGTGTGAAGTAGCATGTAACCCAAGTTAGTTTGATTACATTACAAACTAATGGTAGGCCACACTTAGAGGTAAGTTTTTTCAAAATTAGTTTTCACTTCATGGATGGTTGCCTCTTGATGGATTGAAAAATTGAAAGTTTTCATCTACACCTACAATGTGATGTGTGTTATTACATTGATCGTACAATGATGTGATAAAATTATAGCCACACCTTGCATTCCATGTTATGTAACTTGTAGCTAATTTTCAATTATCATACAATGCCATCTTTTCTTGAAACTATTTGCACACTGAGGAAATCATCTCCATTTTCCCAACATGGTGATTGCAATCACTACACACCTAATCTTCACAACTTCTAGGTATGACACAATCCTAGGTTGCTTAATTGGTCTTGGTGTTAAGGTTTTTTAATCTTGGCAACAACATTATAATATGACCAACAACCTAATGTGTGCTCCTTGGTTCCTGGCAATGAACAAAATGGTGCAAGAACTTTAGGATGAGATTGTGAAAAGTGTCTCATGAATGCATTTCAAACGTTTCAATTAGACAAACAAACAAAGAATGTCCAACCAGTGGAATTTTGAACCAAATTTAGGTTATAAACTCTTTATGGACACAAACACATTTCATCATAGCTTGAATTTAAAAAAGGCACCACTTTTTTCCTTGTAAAATATTTTATGTTTCCATGGGTCCCTCATCAAAATGATATTTTTCTTGGGATTCCCAAAGTTCTCTCTTGAAATTAAGTCAATTTCTTGTCCTTCGATTATGAAATTTTCATGTAATGTAACCAAATTGAACATGAAATTATAATTGTAACAATTAAAAAAAACCTTTAAATGTCATATTAAGTTTTTCAATTTGTCATGATTTGCTCCTTCAAACTAACATTTGAACAATCGAAATCATTTTGGCAAATTTTGTTCCAACCTTTCAAATCACCATAACTCATGCAAAACATGAATGTTTTGAAGATATCATCACATTATTTTGTAATATTAAACAAATTCTTTTTAATGAGTCAAACTTCACTCCATTTGGACATGTTTTAACCATGAAGAACTCCCATTCCAAAGACTTTGGACTCCTTGATAATTTCAATCAAAGTTGTGCAAGTATATTTTTTGATATATCATTGGGTAAGGTTATATATATAGATTCAAATTATTCACCCATTGGGCAAAGGTATATTAACATTCAATTTTTTTTTATTAGGTTAGGGTTTGGGTATACAAAAGTTAATTTTTTGGATAGATGGGTAGTGTCTAGGTAATCCTTTCTATCATATACCCCTTTTTGGGGTAAAAATGGGCATGTGTAATATTTATTTGTTTAATTAAAAATGAAAGAAAATATTGTCGACATTTTGGAAAATTTTAAAGGCCAAATCCAATGTCAAAATGCAAGAATCAAAGTGATTGATTCATCCTTGATTAAGATAAACATGCTTATGAAGGAACATTTAATATATGAAAATAAAATGGTGCATGTCATGGTTGATGCTTGGTTGGTAATGGAGTTTAAAGATAATTTATATCTCATTATCAATTGTTCCAATAAACTTTTGAATTGTCCAATTTTGTTTAGTAAAATACATGCAAGTTATGACCGTCCAAAGTAGGGGGTGTTTTGCTTGAAATATATTCTTATCACACACCTACCATTCCTAACATGTGCACTTTTACAACATGTTAACAATCCTCAATTTTATCAATTATGGTTTGTTCAAAGTTCTCACCTTTTCACTTATATAGGTGAGCCAAAGGGGAGGTCTTACATATTCACATATAAACATATATTTTGGGGAGCTTCCAAAAATCTAACTTTTTTTTGGTTTTTTCTTGTGATGGGCTAATCAAATTGGCATATATATATATATATATATAGACACACACACACACACCTTATTTATTTAATATAACTAACAAACTTTAAGGTTTAAATCATATATACTTAATTTGTTTTATTCGAATGCCAAAACATGTCTAGCTTTGGGTATGGGTATTTTTTACATATGTCTAAGGTTATGAGTGTAATATAATTTTTCAAATTTACATCCCTTTGAGTATGCATTTCATTGAGGCATGGTGGTTTTAAGGAAATATGTTAAATTAATAATATATACCTTATCCATACCCAATGGTTATATACAAGTAAAATATATATATCCACATAACAATATTGTCAATGCCCAAAGTGAAAGTGCAACTTGAGGGTTTTGGGACTACATGCTTTTCATTCCCACACATTTTCACTTCATGTGAAAATGTGTTTTCATCCTCTTCGATTTGCTCAAAGGCTTGGGGTTCTTTCTTAACTTAATCCCTTTAGTCTTGCCAAAACCTTGGTCATGAACTTAAGATTGAGGTCACAACAACCTATCATTTCAACAATTTTCATATAATTTTTACACAAATTTTTATGTTGTTTAATTTGATTTAACAAATTTTTTTATTGGTTCCATTGTGTTGACTTGTGGTAGTTCAACAATTTTTTTTGAGTATTCTTGAATTGTCATTATTGATTTCAAGAAAAACACATGTAATATTTTGAAATGAATTACAATTTGTCAATGCTTTTTGTACTAATCAATTTCTGTTGCATTTTGTTTGCATGCATGAGTTCCTAATTTGGATTATATAGGAGTATGGAGGAATGTAACATACTTGAGTTATTAAAGAGTTGATTGTCGTCATTGTAAGCAATTTTGTTGCCATATGCCTCCATGTTATTCTATTGTTACTACAAAAGTTGGTTCATGTTGTTGCAAAAATGATTGTCATGACAAATAGTCATTGTTGCTCAATTTTGCAACAAAATGCTATTGTTGAACTAATGTTATTACAAGTTTTTTTAATTGGGAATGCAATTTTGTTCGTACTATTTTTGTTATTGCAAGATTGTGAGAAACATTTTAGAATATGATGGTGTTATCATGATTACTATTGTTGTTATTGCTATAAGACTATAAGAATTTTTTTGGGGCGTTGTGTTGTTGCTATGATTGTTGTTGTCACAAGATTGCAAGAAACATCAATCTTGAAGTGTGATGTTGCAATTCAATATAACATGAGATTATTAAGTGAGAGTGCTAAATTACCATTTAGTTTTTTGGACAATTTAGAAATGTAAATTAACATTAATTTTCATTCCAAAATCTCGACATTTACTATATTAGATGGTAACTACATTAGATGCTACCATTGAATTTTATTTTTTCATGCCAATGTATAAGCATCCACATAGGATTCAATGCTACATAATTTTGAATGTGTGGAAATTAGGTTAAATTTAACATTTCTATCATTGAGTTAAAGATTTTTTTATTACATATAAGTTTAGCTAGCCTTTAAGTTTGATTTTCCAAGACATTTCAACATATGGTTTGCTATTGAAGGTTGAAATCAATTGGTACATGAGAAAAGGATTCCCACCAAGCTAAATTAGGAAAAGGAAACTTCTTCTCCTTTTTATTCACAATCCCAAAGAAACATGGTGTTCCATAAGAACATGAGAAACAATGCTAAGATTCAATATGATATTCAAAAAAGCACGAGTTGCAACTTGGAATGTACACACTAAGAGAAAATTTAGGAAAACAAAGATACATGAGTCATGAGTTTTCCTTTACAAATTTTCACAACTAGAACTCACAAGTTGTGGTATTGAAAAACATTGCACTTAATTTTGGCTCAAGTAGCAAATGACATGATTAGGCCAAACAAAACATATGTATTGAGTTTGTTAATCCACATAATCCAAAAAATTTCACATGCCCCAACTGCCCAAAACCCCCCATCCCCCTCCACCCGCCCCCAAAAGAAAAAAGATAGAGATCAAGAAAACATGATGCAAGAAGAAACAACAAGAGGATGAGAACATACTTGAAGTGAGAAGGGGAACATGAGGGAATAAATAGCTTTGAGGAGGGCTTGAAAGAACATGAGGAATGAATATGGGGAACTCTTAGGAACATGAAAATAGCTTTGGGGAGGACATGGAGGAACTATGAAGGAACCTAAAAAATGGGGAACCCTTAGGGAACATAAGAATAATTCCAAGGAGGACATGAAAGAACATGAAAAAACACAATGAAAATGGAATCCCCTTAAGGAACATGAGAGTACGTTTGATGAAGGAACATGAAGCAGCCGAACATGAGGGAACCCTTAGGGAACATGAGAATGGATAGCTTTGAGAAGCACATGAAAGAAAATGAGGACCAGACATGGAGAACCCTCTTTTGGGAACATGAGGAACACAGACATGCCAGAGGACTCTCTTTTGGGAACATGAGGGACATAGACATGCCAGAGGAACCTCTGTTGGGAACATGAGGAACAGACATGGGAAATCCCTTTCGGGAACATGGAGTAGCTTCGGGAAGGACATGACGGGCAGGACTAAAAACACTGCACACAAAATAATCATTTCTTCTAAACCCAGAAAAAGAAGAAGAGCAGAACCCAAAAGAAACCCGGAAAATAAAAAATAAAAATAAAAATAAAAAATTAATAAAATTAATAAAATCTGTTTTTTGTCTGTAGGAAACAAAAAGAAACCCGGAAAATAAAATAAATTAAAAAAAAACTAGTTTTTAAAAAAGAAAATCTTTCTTTTGTCTCTATGCTCTCTTTACACGCACAAAGCTTTGCACAGCGATGGCTATGGCGTTTCTGCACTTGCGACCGCAGCAGCAGCAGCAGCAGCAACGGTACACAACTTCTTGCAAGCATTGCTCATGAAGGCAGTGACGAAGACGGCAGGAGAGCTGGCGCGACGCAGGAGGAAGAGAAGAGGAACAACAAGGTATATATAATCATTATTATTAACGCCACGGCTGTTATTGTTGTTGTTTTTGATGGTGGTTCTTTTCCCTTTTCTTTGTTATTATCTTCTTCTTCTTCTTCTTCTTCTTCTTGTTCTGCTTCGGGGTTTGTGTTTTCTGGTTCTCCTCCATCTGTTTTTTTCCATATTTTCTTTGCCTTTTTTTTGGGAAGTAGTGAGGGGGGAGGGTTTGGCTTTGTTTTGGTTTGGTTCATGTGAGAGTTGCTTGCAGCAACTGTTTTTTTTTTTTTTTTGTTTTGTTTTGTGAAAAAGAGAGTGGAAGGTTTTGTTGTTTTTTTGTCTTCTCGAAAATTGAGCTTTTCTTGTTTGTGCAACTGCTGGCTTTCCATCTCTTTCTTTGATGGGGTTTCTTGGCTGCTTTTTCTTTTTGATTTTGTTTCCTGGTTTCTGTTCTCTTGACCTCTAGATAAAGGCGGTGTTTTTTGTTGTATGGATGACAGCAGTAGTTGCTGTTGTTTCAACAGCATAGGTTTGTAGCCATCTCTTTAGGGTTTTGTTTTGTTGTGGATTCTTTTTTTCTTGATAAGGTACATTGGTGGCAAAGAAGAGGATTTTTTTTTGGGGGGGGGTTTTTTTTGTTGAGATGATGCTCTGTGTTGCGTGCCAGTGTTCAGTTGTTTTGTTTGAGGGCTTTTGGTTGTTTCTTTTATACTCTGTTTTTTTGTGGGGTTCTTATTGTTGGGGTTTCGCTCAATCTTTATTCTTGCATGGCAGTGAGAACTGGAACAAGATTGATTAAATAGAGGTTCTGCTGTGCACCACCTGCTGGTGTCTTCGGAAGAGGGTGGTGGTAGCGTGGGATGACGGAGGTGGCTGATGGTAGTCAAATAGCATTACAGGCTCAGCAGCAGCCAGTGTCTGCACTTGAGAATGGAACACCTGAAGAAAGACCTGAAGGAAAACCTGAAGAGTTAGAGCTGTTGAAGCAGGTTTCTTCTGTAGGAGGTGCTTTCTTGGATGGTCCTTTAGTAAGCCCCATGAAAGGTGGGGAGGCAGATACAATAGTTGCAGAGCGACAAACTGGATGCGAGACCAACTCTCAACCTGTTTTGCTGGAGGAAGTTGCTCATGCTGATATTGTTGGGGAACAGGAAGTTGGAAATGGAGGTGACACTGAAAACCCAAAGTCAGATGAGCCAAGGATGCTTGAGCACGAGAACATTAAGGTTGACAATGGGGACACAGATGTGGAGGCGAACCCTTCTCCAGAACCAAAAGAGCTGGAGGGGGAGAAGATGAACATGAAAGAAAGTGAAGTGGTGGAGCAAAACATAAATGTGGTCAATGTTGATAAAGCTGGTGAAGAATATGCGTCCATAAATGTGCACAACACCCAGGTAGAAGAAGTGGACGGCAAAGAGAAGAAGTCAGAGGATGCCAAATTGATTGAGGCATTTGGTAATTCATCAATGTGCAAAGAAACTCCAGTTGAATCAGGCACTGAGGTGCTGGAAACAGCATCTGGGTTGGTGGAGGATGAGAGTCACAAGGGAGTTGCAGTTGATGAAGACAAGATGAACAATAAAGAGGTGGCACATACCCATGAAGGCCTCACCACCATTGCTAGTAAAGTAGCTGGTGGAATGGCCACAAAACCGGGAGATAAAATAGCTGATAGAATGGTGGATGAGATGGCAGAAAGACTGGCTGATGAGATGGCAGCAGAGCTCGCAGATGAGTTGGCAGAGGAGATGGTTGATGAAGTGATTGAAGCAGACAATGAAAATGCAGAGGAGGGTCAAGAACTTGGGACTGAGAACATGGATGATTCCCCAACCAATGAAGCAGGGGAGATGGAGGAGGAGGAGGAGGAGGAACAGGAAGAGGAACAGGAGGAGGAACAGGAGGAGGAACAGGAAGAGGAACAGGAAGGGGAACACAAGGAAATCCAAGGCGATAATGCAGAGGGTACAGCAGAAGAGCAGATGGAATTTGTTGAGGAGCTGGAGCATTTCTTCAAGCAAAGGAATATGGAGTACAAGCCACCAAAATTTTATGGACTTGAGTTGAATGTGCTCAAGTTAGTGATTTCTTCTCTTAGCAGCACCAGATTTCATTTGATTACAAGATATGAGGAATACTGAGCTCCTGCATTCTTTAGTGGTCCTGAAATATGCCCACACTAGAAAAAGTATGCTTGAGCACTTTATATGATCAAATCCTATGTTTTACATGCAAAGAACCAGAAAAGAAAAATGAGTGCTTTGAGTTAAAGCTTGACCTGAAGTAGTGTTGCACTGGACAATGACTTCTACTAACCAGATCTGATGACTGAAGACATGCAGAACCACGGTCAGAGAGGACCTCAACAATGGTAAGAGGCGTTGATCTGTCAAACTGTAGCGACTGAGAGCTTCTTCTTTGGATGGTTGTGTGCAGGCTTTGGAGAGTGGTTACCAGGCTTGGCGGCCATGATCATGTATGCTTCCATACCATAGTGCTTGATGACAAAGTTTTTCTGTTGGCATGGACAAGGAGGAACCTTTATAGAGGTTTTCATGGTGCTGGGAATTACAGCATGTAGTCCACAAGAAGATCTGGGATACCTAAGAGTATACTACAGCACAGCTGGTCTAAGAGCCTGCTATGTAACTCTGAGGACTTCCATCAATCCCACACTAAGGCATGCAAGGATAGAAACCACTCCTGCACCTCCACCTGCTGTATATGGGTGGGCTACCTCTAATGCCAATGCAAGTGGCTTGTTTCATTCGGGCTGTGTGCCTCAATCTGCATTGTGTAGGTTACAGCCAGCAAGCTCTGGCGGAGGGTTGGCGAAGAGTTCAAACCACCTAAGTAAGCATCATTCTTTTGTTTCACTTGGATGATATATATGTCAATATTACCGCATTTGGAGTCTCATACAATTTGGGTGTTGGCATTAGGAACCTTCTCTCCTTCCTGTAGGCAGTAAAGGGTGGGTTGCAGAGGAGAATTGACGGTGGCACTAGTGTTCAATGAATGTGTTTTTCTCTCTTTTTTTTTGTTGCACATGGATCAGAATGTATTGGTTATGGCATTCCATCTCCCAGTCTACTGGCAGACCTGAAGAACTACCTTGTAAAGATAGGCTGACAGTTGTGGATGGAAATGCTTCAGGACATGTACAACCATTTCATGGTCATTCCGTGGCTTTTATGAAAAGGTAGAAGCACTAAACATTCCTGGTCATGGGTTTTGTTGATCTTCAAGTTTCAATTGGAAGAAAATAAGAGAAGGTTGTATTGCTTGGCAGGATATTTCAGTTAGGGCTTCATAACTTGTTAACTGGGTAGACCTGACAAAACTTGACACTGCAGGCATTGCTGGACTATGAGAGGTACAAGACAGGGGTTCCAGGGTCTGGAAATAGTCACAGGCCAGGACAAATGGATAGCTCCTTTCTGCAGATGGATGCCCAGGGCACAGGGTCTCCTGCTACACCTACAGCCAATGTACCAATCATTTCTTTACTTTTGAGTTGCAACATCACATTGCATCTCAAACAGTTCAGCAACATACATCTACTAGTTACAACTCTGCTTATGGATGTCACCACAGTTGTTTGAGAAGTCCATCAGGTGCTTGACTATGCCTCAAATGCTGATTTTTTAGGCAAGTCCTGGAGGTGTATCTAGTTCAGGACGAGCCAGACGAGATGCAGCTGCACGTGCAATGCAGGGCTGGCACTCTCAACGCGCAGGGAATGGGGATGCTAAAGATACAAGTGTAAGTGGAGTTTTTTTGGTTGCTTAGGTGGCAGAGTAGTTGAAGAATTCAATATAGCAATTTACTTTGTCAATTACTGCCTGAACTGAACTGAACATTGTATAGATACCCTGGATGGTCAAACATTTTGTGATTTTTTAATCCTCAAATTTAAACTTTCAGGCTGTTGATTCCAGTGTCAAGATGGTCTTGACACTGGTCTGGTGATATGTCATTTTGAGAATGACCTTGTGCAGTATCTTTCTGTTGGTCTGATTGCTTTTTGTATCATAGGAAAAAGGCTCTGGCGGGAAGCATACAAAGAAGGAGAAGAAGTTGACAAGTATTGGTAACAAATGTTCAACTCCTTGTGGTCCTCTTTCCCGTCCCAGAGGCATACCTTGAGGCATACATGTTCTTCCCAGAGTTATGACATACATTAGAGATGGAAAACAGTGAAGTCTTTGTTGATGAATCTCTTCAGTACCTGCTGAACTTGTAGGTCAGTTCTCCTATAAATCAGTGGTATAAGTCAGCTAGGACTATTCTGGACCTTGAGCTGGTGAAAGTCTTTCTTAGCTGCACTTGAGAGACCAGGTTTGGAATAAATGGATATGACCATGGGAGCAAGGGGTGAAATGCAGCAGGAACTGGGGTAAAGAGAAAGGGAGCATCAACTGTGCTGGAGCGAGCAGTGAAAGCTGTACGAGCACAGGGGAGACCACGCTTGACGGAACAAAGCCCACCCAGCAACTCAGCAGTAGCAAACACAGGAAAGAGAAGTTTGAAGCATGATTCTGTGAGGCACCCTGTGAAGGTAAAGCAGAATGATGGGATTGTGACTGCTTTTGAACCCCATATAGTTGATGAGGGTCCCAAAGCTGACTGGGTTAAGATCAATGTCCACAAACATGTGAGTCCCATTACCTGTCTTGTCTTCTCTCAGTGCCTCACTGCTTTTTGGCAGTTGTATCTTCACTCACTTTTTTGTTAACCAGGTTACGATTGAAGCTGGCTAACTCTTGGCTACATAGTCTGGATGCTTTGTTTCAGAATTGAATGAAATGGTTATAATGCCAAGCATGCATGACTATGCCTTCCTCATAAATTGAATGTGTTAAGCTGTGCCACTGACTAGGCAAAGTTTTGGTTGATTTGCAGGTAGATTGCTTTGAGATTTATGCCCTTGTTCCTGGACTGGCACGTGAGGAGGTTTGCAAAACTCTTATTCCCCACTGGTGTCAAATTATTCATATGTGAAATATCTGCTTTGAGGAACTGCCTTAACCAAAGAGGAGCTCAGGGGAAGAAGCTTCATATGTGTGTGTGAGACAGAGAGAGATGGGATGTTGAATGGGACTAGTCTATTGTGACAGAGATGTGTGTTTCCAAGGCATATAAAAAGTGTTCTGTAATGGCAGGTACGAATCCAGTGTGAGCCAGGTGGCAGGCTTGTTATTGCAGGGATGCCTGAGGATCCTGATAATCCTTGGGGTGTCACTCCTTTCAGAAAGGTAAAGGCTCTTATCTGAAAAGTTTAGGGAGATCAGGTGGAGTCATAGGCTTCTACATAGTCAGATGCCATTTCAAATCCTGTTGGCTAATGATATCAAAATTGTGGAGGGTCATGACTGCTCCATATGAGAACAGTGATCTTCACCTAGTTGAGGCTAACTCTGAAACACCATATTTGTGGATGGTACTAATGCAGGTTATAACCTTGCCTTCACGCATCAATGCTCATCAAACATCAGCAGTGGTAACACTGTATGGCCAACTTTATGTCCGGGTTCCAATTGCAGATACCAAGTCACCTTAGTGCACTTAGGTATGGATGAAACTCTAACTACAGATTCAAGGCTTCCAGAGAATGGCTTTGCCTAGAATGTCAGGATAAATTCTCATCTTGCTCCCACTTTGCTTGAATACACGGTTTCATACAGGACAACTAGCTTCAGCTGTGGGGTTTGATGGTGTGAGCAGATCAGGCTCATCCAATAGGGGACTTCTCTGTATCTGCCCCTAAAATATGATCAGATTGGGGCAGCCTTATATTTGATCAAGTTAGATGAAATGCAAGGCTCACAAACAGAATATTTGTATTGATGTGACTGTGCACAGGAGGTGAAAAAAAATGTTGTAAAGGCAATGTCAATAATTGGTGTATACAAACTTTCATGTGCTTCAACTTTTGATTCCTTCTTGGGATTGTTGCCATCTCTGGCTTTCTCTGCCCTTTTCATCAGCCCCTTTCCTTGCCAGATTCCCCCAAATTCAATGTCTTTTTAATCCCTCTTGGCTTTGTAGACTTATATTTGACATGCTTGTCATGCAACTAAAGTCATTCAATCACTACAGCCCATATGTCAGGATTCATCATCTGGTGCATTAGCTATCAGGTATTTCCTGCAAATGCATTTCTATTTGTGATGTTTTCGCATAACTTTCTTAGTTTTGATGGGTGGGAATCTAATAGTGCATAATAGGGCCCTGTTTGTCAGCTCACAAATACAGAAGTTTTAAATTTGAAGTGTTATAGCCAATGAATAAAGCTTACTTTTGATAATGTATAATATTCTGTCCACCTGCTCACATATGCAAATAGATTTGATATCACTGCAAATATATATACCTCTGGTGCAATGCAATCTCACATTAAAGCATCTTTGCCCTTCTCAAACATGACATACAGTGACAATGTGAGGTTAGTTGACATTGCTCAATGAGAGTGTAGTAGAGTTGATAAATACATCTGGCTGACAGAAAAGAACACAAACTGGATCACCCATCTGAAACTTGGAAGGGTGCATACCTTCAATTCAATTGAGTTCCTCTCAACTAGGACAGAAAAATGGGGGGCAAGAGGGTTCTCCTGCGAAAAAACCTAAAGAAGCTGTTTGCATTCTGCTGTGCCAATTCAGAGTCTACTCTGCTTGTGTCCTTGGACTGAAGATGACTCAAGTTGATTTCACATACCTGCAGTTGTGGCCAACAAGAGATCTTAGCATGAGAACCAGGTTGAAAAAAATCTCCTTATTCATGAAGCCAAACATGGAAGACCACAAAGATGTGCAGCCCCTCTCTGTGCTCTTCACCCACTAACAGTGTCTGGATGATTTGAACCTTGATGAAACCTTCTAGTTAACCATAACCTTATGAGAGTTTTAACTAAGAACACTGCATCAAGCTCCAGAAAATCTGCTATGTATGATTTGGCTGCCAGATCTTCACCCTAATATTCCATATGATACCAAACCTAGTTGTTTGATTACAGTTGAAATTGAGGGAGATGTCACTAGCAATGAATCAGACCAAACACAATGCTGACCAGTCATAGGCCCAAGTAGGTTTATGGACAAGGAAGAAGGTTTAGCAACCATATCTTGAATACAAGTTATACCCACAAGGCAACCACATTCACAAAAGAGTGCATGGACGGAAACTTAAGATGACATTGGTGAACAAATGACAACACTCTAATGCACCTGTAGAAACATTTGGCTGTGAACTCTTGAGAGCTGATACTATCCTGATCCGCTTTGCTGCCCGCACAAACTCCCTGTTCATTCCACTCACCAACACATCAGTCATATGCTACCATGAACACTTTGAAGAGGCATGTGAGGTTCAAGACACTTAGCTAACTACCCCACTCCTAGAAAGGATTATTTATCCTGAAAGGCTGCAGACAACTACAGGAACAATCTTCAAACAGTCAAAACAGAAGCTAAGCTATATATACATCATACTACTACCCTTCTATCCTTTCAAAAATAACTTAGCTCATACTGCTTCAGCCAGACCCACATTTCATCATTATTGGAAAGGGAATAAGTCGGGTGCTTTACCTCCAAGCTAGATCACCAGCAAGAAGAAGATCTCTCTCTTCATCTTCATAAGCAATTACATAGCCTGGAATGGCATTCCCAAGATGCAATTCTTGCTCTGTGGCAGCAAGATCTTCATCTGGGATGCAATCCTCAAACATTTTCCGCATGGCCCGAGCAAAGCTTTCATAGGAACTGTAATCATGAAGGCAGACCCTTTGGCCAATTGACCTGCCATCCATCACTGCAGTTACTGATGGAGGTGCTGCCCGAGCAGGAAATGATAAATCAAGTTGCAGTGATTTAGGATGTCCATGGCTTCTAGCCAGATCTCCAGCTTCTGTCCCAAAGCCATCCTCTGGCCTCTGGGCCCAGTTTAGAGTATGGTTTCCCTGTGCTGGTTGCGACAGATTCAACTCAGTAGGGAGCAACCTGTACTCCGATGCAGGGCGTGCACTTGAGAACTGAAAATCTGAAACAGAATTGCCAATCCCTTGAGGAAGTGTGTGCCTAGGGTAGCAATCTGCAGACCTCTGCATTAGCTGCAGAAGTTCTACAGAGCTCAAATCTGGTACATTCATGTGTGATGTGTCTGTTGTTTGTAACGAGCTCATGAAAGTTGGAACAGGGATGCTTGACTGTGCATTTGCTTGCAGACTGCATGCTATCATATCCTTGCTAATCTTCTGCAGATTTCTTTCCAAGTATTGTGGAGCTTGCCCAGCATTTGGACGTCCTGTGCTCGAGAGCCCTGCCATTGACATACTAAAACTAAGAGGATCCTCAATGGCATTGGGAAAAGGGCCTGCTTGAGAGAATCCCCTGGATGGAAATGCCTGGGGAGCACCTACATCTAAAGGCATGGTCCCTTGAGTGTGCCCCTGAAAGTTGGTGATGGCATTTCCATGTGAATTGCCAATGGGCAGCTGCAAGCCACGTGTGCCCCTTGTCTCAACAGTTGTACTCTCCAATCCCACAGGCGGAGCAGTTCCAGGTAGCGAGTGATGTCTTTCTAAACTCCCACTAGCATTCACCATTGATGCATCATGTGCTTCATGCCTTGAAGTAATGCAAAGTCCATGACCTCCTGCAACTCTACTGCCAGGGAACAGATTTGCTGCCCTGGATGAATCCTCCAAGTTGGCAACCATGTTGCTGCCCCCAACCCTAGCAGATGTTGCATCCCAGGGTGGCAGAAATGGGTGCTCCAGTGCATTTGGTTTTGCTGTCAAACTTCCACCAAGAGAAGAAACAACTGTTTGTGAACCTGTTATGCCTTGCTTGCTATCCAATGCATTGAGCATGTATGGATCATAAGTGGGTGACTTGAATAAAAAATCAGTTTCTTTTGAAGTGCTTCTCTGTCCCCCTCCATCAAAGGCCAGCTCTCCCATGCCGTCCCTACCTTCCACATTCTTCAAAGTTGGTTGTTGTGGCTGCTCAGCAGGTGAACTCCTGGGTGTCAGCCACCATAGCTGCTGTTGGCCTCCCTTGTTAGGCTGCTCACCTGAGTGACTGCTTGAGCTGTGACCTGATTCCTTCCACCTGCCTGACACATCCTGTGTGGTTCCTATGTTACTTGTGGTAGGCGATGAATGCTGGTGAGGTGATGCCTCAACTTCTTGACTACCGAACCTTTCCTGCAAGGTGTAACCTGAAGGGCTTTCCACACACAGCCGCTTTCTTGGTGGACTGATAATCCCATCTCTACCAGCTCCTGGAAAGTCCTCTTGCTTCACATGAACCTGAGATAGATATTCAGATCCCTCTTCCTTCATTATGTGGACAACTTGAAGTGTAGAAGCATTCTGCACCATATTGCCTCTATTACTTGTATCTACTTGCCCTTGGCTCACACCTCCTGATTCTTGTACATCATTTGAACTTGGTACTGTAATATCTAAAGATTTGGGTTGTGAAGTGGGAGCAACCTCAGTCTGCCGTCCATCCCTTGAATTCCAAGGAGGTGGCTGTGATGCTCCAGAATCCTCAGGATCATTTGAATTGCCCATGGTTGCTGATAAACAAGAGGACGCCTCACTCTCCAGCGTGGTGGTGGTGCCCCAACACAAAAGACTAGTCTGCAAACCCACAGGAGATGCACCAGTGCAAGGGTCAATGCATTCATATGGGAACGAGGATCGGCTGAGAACTGATGAAGCCCCACACACGGCCATCATAGTTGCAACAGAGCATTGCCCACACACTGCCCCTTCCAATCTCCAATATGTATTTGTTTGTCGGATAGCAATGGCCGTCCTCAACACCACCCCGTAGACTTTGTCTAGAGCTGAGAATCTCCTCAAATTAGGTGAGATAGTCTTCTTCTTTTTCCGCCTCACACATCACAATCCCTATGCCTGACCACAGTATTGCAACAGCCTGTCAGGAAACCGTACTTGTCGAACACAACAAGAAAGCAAAAGATCAAACAAAACCAATACTTGTTCTCAAATTAGGTGAAGTAGTCTTCTTCTTTTTCCACCCCACACACCACACTCACCATGCCTGACCACAGTAGTGCAACAGCATGTCAGGAAACCGCACTTGTTGAACACAACAAGAACACAAAAGATCAAATGAAACCAATATACTCTCTGTCTCTCCCTCCAAAAACTGGAGACGGTGAGTCTCAAACACATGATGCAGACTTCATCAAATCCACCTAGTCATACAACTCTAACTCTGATATGGACTCAATGTTGGCAAGGTGCATTTCTGCGAGCTCCAGTCTCTTTGATGAAAGATCACCATACTGTAAGTTTGCATTTGATGCAGAGGGGGATCAAGGAGAAGAAATGTGTAACCCTCCCTTGTAAACATTTCTTGACCATGTTCTCTGGGTTCATAGCAGTCAGTCAGTCAATCTCTCTTCACAAACTGGAGACAGAGTGAGTCTTGAACCCATGATGCAGAGACTACATCAATTCCACTTAGTCATACAACTCTAACCCTGATATGGACTCGATGGCTGCCAGGTGCATTTTCTGAGAGCTCCAATCTCTTTGATGAAAGATCACCATACTGTAATTCTACGTTTGATCAAGGAGAAGACCTGTGTAATCCTCCTCCCTACAGATTTCTTGACCATGTTCTTCAGGTCCATAGTCAGTCAGACAGTCAGTCAATCGTGGAAACAATAAGACTCCTCTCTCTATCAACTCCCTTGCAAGTGATGGTCTGATCATCATCGTCATGACATGGTGAATGAGGAGATCTAGAGCCATCAAACAACGCACCTACAATGAGGAGGAGGATCAATGTGCTAAACAGCAGTCCTGCAAACTGTGGACGTCTAGCCTCCTTGAGAGAGAAGATGATATTGGCGACCCCCGCCGCCGCTGCTGCCCCTGTTAAGAAGGCTGTTACCAAGACTCCACCTCGGGCAAGAAGGATCCGACAAGCACGAGCATGATGAGGAGGGTGAACTAAGGATCACAAGGCGTCATTCTCCTAGCCAACTCCCTCATTATCATACAGAAACGTAAATTGCAGCGCAGAACTAGGTGCGGCTCTACTGCCCTAATAAACCCTCTTGCGCTTCTTCTGCGGCTTCGCAAATGAGAATGTCACGACATGTTTCGGTTTTCCATCTTCTTCCACATACAAAGAGGAAACACGACAGCAAAAGCATGCAGGAAATCCAAGCCAATTTCTGGTTCTGGAATTGTTGTTCCTTGAGAGATTTCAAACCTGTGAAAAACCAATGATAGCTGGAAGACGACGACCGTTCCTGACGACGTCCTCTACTTGCGTGCTACTAGTTTGTGCTGCAACTTCTTGCTATGCTCCGGGTCGGGTCTAACTTCCAAACTGATCTGATCTTCTTTACAATGTTTTCCACAAAACCGAGTGTTTCTACATGAGACGAACCTAGCAGGCAAACAGCAAACAAGTCCATTCTTGCTTGGTTTTCAGTAATAAAAAGGAAGAGAGAATAACGGAGGAACAACGAAGCAGCCCTGAGGAGGAGGCCATGATAGATCTCTTCAGCAAGGCAAAAAAACAGAACGTCGCTATTTTATTTTTATTTTTGATTTTGTTTTTGCGGCAAACAAACCTCGATCTGCAGCACCGTCTCTCTCTCTCTCTCTCTCTCTCTCTCTCTCTCTCTCTCATTACACTCGTTCTTCCCCTGTGGCAAATACTTCAGAGAAAAAAATGAAATAAAAAACTAAAATGAGAGAACGAGCTCCCAGTACAACAGCGGAGGAAATCCAGGTACAGACCGTAGAGCCTGCGAGCCCAGTACACCTACAAAGCTCGCTAGTGCGAGGCTGCGAAATCGGTAAACTCCATAGCCTCTGAGCTTCTTCCTCTTCCTCTTCCTCTTCTTCTTCCTCCTAGCACGTCCTTAACTGCAGTAACTAACTTCAGGTAACTTTCACACCTAACCATAGTTTATGTACTAGGTCTGTTAACTCTGTAGCTTATTACCGCCCTCTTTTTTTCTTTTTCTTTTTGGTTTTCTTTTCTCTTCCAAGTTCCTCTTCCTTGTAGTGTTTAAAGATTAAAAATTTTAAAATTTGATATCCAAAATTTGGCGAAATTTAACCCAAAAAACAACAACAACAACAATAATAATAATCGAATTCACGTTTTAAAAACATTTTTTTCCCAATTTCTTTGTCGAAAAATGGCGAAATGTCGCCAGATAAAGAAACACTGCTTCCTTGTCAGAGTTGGAGTGTTTTGTCTAAAAATGTTCTGACTTCTGACTCAGTGGCGAGTTTTTTTTTGTTTTTTTCCCCCATTTCATGATGTAGCCCAAAGTTGTGATCATCTAGCCCAAATTTGGCTATAGACCAGATACAAAAGTTAAAAATTTAAAGAATCCATGTATATTTTGGCTACTTGCTGGAAACCTGTTGTAAAAATCCTGCTGCCTCTTCCTTGTCAAAGGGGGAGTATTTTTTTTATTAACAATATTCTGAGTTTTTAATTTTTTTAATTATTTTTTAAATCCAATTTGTGATGTAGCCCAAACTTGTGATCATTAACAAGAAGATTTAGCCAAATTTGGTTACCCTAGTACCTACTACCTAGGATGATAGGCACTGGATAATTAGTTTTTGGAATTGCCGAAATTTCTGAAAAATGTGTGCCTGTCATGCCAAAAATCTGAATGAAGCTCTCAAACACAATAGCCTCATTATTTAATATAATGCCAAATCATATAGTACTATTATATTTTATTGCCAAACACAATTGACCAAAAAATAAAATTATTGGGCACCTTGCTCTTGAACTAGCCTAGGTATTAGGGTATAGAGACTAGATATGAAAATTTCAAAATTTTGAGAATCCTGTTATATTTTGGCTATCTGCTGGAAACCTGTTGTAAAAATCTGGCTATTTAAAAACCTTGAAATGTGGCAATTAGGCCCATTTTTCTCACAAAAATCCTTTGGCTGTGTCAAAATAAATAAATAATTACTGGTTGAAAACTTGTCAAAAATTTGCCCCCTAACAAAACACTGCTTCTAAGTTCTGAGTTCATTAATTTCTTTGGGCTGGTGCTCTTTAGACAAGCACCAAGCATCCCAAGCAAACCAACTGAGCAAGTTTGTACATAAATAGAACGGAAACTAGGGATTTGTGAAGTGAGCCCATTATTAAAAGGACTTGAATCAGACATGTTTTATAAGTCGGCTCAACAAATTATTTTGTATTTGCTTGATTCTTCACCCCTAAGAATTTGGGTTAGAGGGCCCCTTATCCTCATTTTCTCTTTTCTTGATTCTTTGTCATGTTACCACTCCTTAGACAACCAATCCTTTCTTCACTCCCAAAACTCCATCTGCTAGGATGAAATATTGGAGCTCATGTGAAGAGGTTTAGGGAAAATTTATGTAGTCTTTTGGTATTGTAGTGTCGTGCTTTCATGTTATACTTGGGTTGGATTGTTGTGCAAAATTGGAGTGGACACACTAAATCTTGCTCAAACTTTGAAGCTAAGCACCGTCCCAAAATAAAGAAATAAATCAAATGGTACTAACTAAGATGAGCCAACAATTAGGAAGCCTGAACCTTCCAAATACATAGAGTGCAATCCTCAAAGCAAGCCAAAAATAGGTACTTATGTTGTAGCAGCGTAAGGAAGAAGCTCTCAATCACATTAACTTTAGTTCTTGTGGGTAGGCTCTAAACTTGCATCATGACCAAGTAAATTGAGCAAAACCAACGAAAATGGCTTATTAGTGCGTACAGACTCGTCATCACCACCTTGCAAGTGCTTCTTGGTCAGAGGGCTCAGTTCATTAGACCATCTCCAGCAATGCTCAATATGTTAACCCTTGCAAAAAAACATTTCTCAAGTGTCTCTACTTACTCTCTTTTTTTCCAACCACATCCATAAAAGTCATAAAACTGCAACTGCAAAAATAGGTGCAAGACTAGTAAGAGCAACCCATCTGGACCAATCAAACTATCTAGCCAATCAGACAGAGGGAGCAACCAATGAATATGATTTGACTCTGTTCATTAGACTCTTCCAAGGCTCTGAAAGCTGTGCAATTGATCAGGGTCACAGTAGTCATCCAGTGAGTTCACTGGATTTGATTGCCGTACCTCATCCAAGATTTCTATTGCAGGGCCACATACTGAGCATCATTGGAGATGCTATAAGTTGCAACAATAGCTCTTGAAATTAAAATGCTCACCTTGGCGATAGCAAAACCTAGTGTTAATTCGTTCTTCACTAAATCCCAGAAGGCCACTTACAAGTTGTTGCAGTCACTTTGGCCCTAGCAAGAATCTCTATTGAACCTCATGATGATCATTGTTTCTTGCCAAGAGAGCTGATCAAAGCCACATGCATATAAAGAGTGAGGGAAAGGGGAGCTCGCTAAGGCCAACTTGGTACACCCCCGCACCCCACCCCACCCCACCCCCGGTGAAAGAGTTAAAATTCCAATCAGTTCCCTTGTTATTGTTGGCAAACAACATCCAATGTCTGACCCCGTTGTCTTACACGGGAACACAAAGTCGAACACAGCTACCATCATTCATGCCGTATTTTTGGAACCTGCAAAACGACAGTGTAGTGCCAAGTGCAGCAACTGATTGAAGGTGAAGTTAGTTCCATTAGAGGGGGGGGGGTGTGAGAGGGCATGCTGAAATTGGCTACTACAAGCCACCAGGCCCGCCCCCTCCCTCACCGCACTTTCCGATTCCCCCCACCCACCCCCGAAATTGAATCAGAATCATGAAGTAGTTGTTACTGCAAGAACAAGCAAAGTACAAAGCTTTAATCCGGCTTGTTCCAGAAAACAAAGGACAAAAATCCAACTGACCACAGCACAACAGTTTTCCTTCGCTGTGGGTTGAAATGAAAAGAAATGAATTGTTGTTGTTATGGACTCTGGAATGGGCCCAGTCCATCCCCACGGAATCAGACCGAGCCCCCTTTTTATCATCCGTTCCGTTAGGTGGTAAAAGGTTCTGCCAGGGCCAGGTTCTACAAACAAAGGGGCCTTTTCTTTTCTGGAAAGTAACCCAGTGTTTCCCACCATTGCTTGATATCTCAAAGCAGATTCTGCACGGGCACTTCACATTGGAAGTGAACTGGCTGCACCAAAGGTGGAACTGGCACAGATGGCTGTTGTTCAGCCCACCTTGATTAAAAAAAAAACCTCAATAAGAACCCAAAATACACACCCAGACTTGTTAAGTCCAATGTTCAACAGTTCTTCACTTGCACGAAGAATGTCCAGTTTTGGTTCTTTAAAAAATAAAAATTAGAGCTCTCTTTGTTCCAGTTCCACACATAATTGGAATCAGTAATCCAATTTCAGGTCCGTTTCTTCAAAAAAAAAATTGGATTACTATAAACATGATTCGCTTATGGGAATCACTGTGTTGGATGTGATCCGGATATGGTAAATATCCCCCCCCCCCCCCCCCCCCCCCCCCCCCCCCCCCCTACCCCTACACCAACCCCCATCTTTTCTTTTCTCTTCTTCTTCTGCGAGTTGTGTGATGCTGTCAC
>Ga0116227_10005492_pt1 | contig 26646 bp, 23 predicted proteins | sample S1TSphgellanicum_FD_89693 | JGI IMG/M metagenome (GOLD analysis project Ga0116227, IMG submission 89693) | Host-associated microbial communities from peat moss isolated from Minnesota, USA - S1T2_Fb - Sphagnum magellanicum MG | ecosystem: Host-associated > Plants > Peat moss > Unclassified...
CAAAACAATTTGCGAGTCATAATTCTTCGCAACACTGCAAAAGCCAAAAGACCAATAATACCATGTCACAGACATCGCTACACTCTTGGGGGTAAAATCATTCCAGAACACGTTTGCGAAATCTATGATTTCGCAAACTTTTAGCGGCATTCTGAGAATCCCAAAAAGTTTGCGTGAGATCTTAAAAGCCTATCGATTTCCGATATAAGATCTAACGCAAACGTGTTGGGATTCTCAAAATGCCACTAAGGGTTTGCAATAGACCTTATTTCGGAAATTGATAGACTTTTGAGTCGATTCACTAAGTCGTTGCGGTGATGGGTTTGTTGCAAATAGTTTCCAATGTAATGTTAATTGCAAACGGTATATAGAAGTAGTTATAATCATATAAGTTTTGTGATTGTATCAAGTTCGGGAGTTGTGAAGGACTTGCGATTATACGGGTGCGAATGTTATGGTATCGCAAAGGCTTAACAATTTGCGAGGAATTATGGTTCGCAAATGCGGGTTTTCGGAAACTTCTTTCTTTGTTGTTTGCGATGATATGTGGATCGCAAAATAGCCCCCTGTTATTGTAGTGTTGGTTAGGTAATGTGAGGTTGAAGTAAAAGTCCTTACAAGACAAATTACCAAGGTAGAACCTTGGTAACCCACTTGTGTTTCATCCATAATTGAGATGTGTAATTGAGTGGTATCAAGTTTCAACAATGTTACATTGGTGAGTGCTTAATCATATATTAATCTCATTTTTTTGTACCATACATAAAGACCTATGAGAAAAAAGTTAATGTATTTGGAGGCAACATTATAAAATAAAATTTTCATTTACAAAAGGAAAACATTTTGAACAATTAAGTGAATGGGCATTTTTTTTTTGCAATGCAATTTTTTTTTCTCTATCCTTACATGATACATGGTGAATACACACCAAATATCACAAGAAAAAAATTAAGAAATAGTTTTTTCAAAAGTCTTTATGTTGAATTTAACACTTTCATATCAAGGCATTCTAGAAACAAACACTCATCAACTCCACCTAGGTGGGAGCTTATTTTAGGAATGTCTTGTTTTGAATGCATTATTAAACACCTTCATAACTTCCCTATTTAGACTATTTACAACTTCTATAATGTAAATGTCAAATTTTCATAATTATTTTTAAAAAAATTCTGAGGACCACAATTATATGTTGTTAATTAATTGTGAAAAACTACCTATTATGATATGGCGTTTTTAACAACCATCCAATAATCATTTATGCACAATGGGAGTCCTTTCCTAAAGGTTTAGGCTAGTGTTGGGTAGTTGTCAAAACTAAAATGAGAATTACAAGTGTAAAATCTAGTTCAATTTTCCATGAAAACCATCAAGTATCACAATTGGTGATACCCATGTTGAAAACCATCACCATCTATTTTCACTTGAGTGAAAACCTCCCATTTGAGAACTGCCCTCGTTAGAAAAAATCTAAAATTTAAAAACCATCCAACATAATAAAAGGTACCAAAAGGGTGATCCTCAACTATAGGAGTCTAGGGTTAGGGAGCTAGTCTAGGTGTAGGTAATAGACAATCCATATTTATTAGTTGTGGGTGCATCCCAAAAGTCAATGTTTTTCTTTTAATGTGGTATTTTGGTTGGCCAATTTTGATTGGCATTGCTTTTAATACTCCCCAAATATAGCCTTTACTACGAACATAATAATGTAGGAAAGCCTCCTTTTTACTTCATATATACAATATATTAGCCCACACTTTTGGGTAAAGGATATGGGACAAAATATGGTGCAACTAGGGAATATCTTGAATGCACATGTTCTTGAGTGCATGTTGCCCACCTCATTGTTTGAACAAAATAAATTTAATAATTGATTATGAGAATTGTTGGAATAATCAATTGTTTTTACACTTGTGAAAATCAAAAACTTTGAAAGCTGACTAAAATTTTAAAAATAAAAATCTTGATACCCTATTAGTTTTTTAAAAACCAAAAAAAATTGGGTCAATTTCAACTTTATGAAAATTTTAAATTGACAATTTTCACAAAATATGAAAACCACCCAACATTTGTCTGGAATTTTACATTGGTATTGAAGTAACTTGGTAGTTTCAACCCTAATTATAATATTTGTAGAAATGCTCAAATTTTCAAAAGATATTTTGTCAAGGAAAGTAAAGAACCTTTTGACATACATAAAAATATTGTATTTCCAACATGGAATATTTTAGGGCGAAAATGGAATAGATGGAAAACTTTTGACATGGGATTTTTCAAAAACCAAATTTAGTGTGAATGTTAGTTAGGGTTTTCCATTACCTTTTTGTTGAAGCTAAGGAAAAAGGATTGACATTTGATTGTTTTCTTTCTAAAGATGGGAACCAAGCAAGCATATGGCATTATATTGAGTGGCAAGAGTGCATTGCATGTTTTTTGTTGTTTTTTGTGCTTTGATTGTGTAATAGGTGGGTGGGTTTTTTTTTCTTTTGCATTGATGCCAAGCCATGAGGATGAAGATGAAATTATGAAGATAACAATGTCCAAGAGATAAACGTGGGTGGATTGCTAATGCTCGTGAAGATGAATTTAAAATGGTTGGTCATGGCATCAAGAGGAAGAAAAGAAATTGAGTTCATGAGGAAAGCAATCAAGTTTTTCTAGTTGTGTGATGATTTTGTGAGTTTAGCAAACATAGGATCTTGAGGTTGTTTTAGTTTTGTTTGTCTTCCATTGTGCTTTGGAATTGTGAATGAGTTTAAGGTTATAACAACTTTATGAATAAATATGAATGTCGTGAGAATGATGCAAATTGAAAGAGGTTAGAACCTTAGTTGGGAAACATATAGAAAGGACAAAGGGTGCATTGTAAAAATGAAGAGAGTTCGGACATAAGTTGACAAATGTTGATTCATAATTTATGGATTCATGATACTTCTTATGGGTCTCCTTAAGATGCAATCGGGGTATTGAACATTGAAAATTGAACCTAAGGGATATGAGATACATTATTTGAATGGGTGTCTAAGATTTGATGATCCTTTAGATTTTAGGTGGTTGTAAAATTATGCATCCAATTAAACAACATTATTATTAATAACTAGGTCCCTAGTAATTGCCTTTAGCTTGAAAGTAATACTAGGGAAAAAATAATGTTACACATTCCAAATTTAATTTACTAACTTTCTTACTCTATTACAACTATTCAAATAAAAATAACAAATTGTATATGAAGAAGGTAAGAATATGCTCCCTAACTGGTACCCTACCTTGTCATCCTAACTTCCACTCCTTAAGTGAGTCATATTAATATGGCAATAAGTTAGTCACATCACAAGAAAAAACCGTAGTCTAGTTAGTAAACAAGGGAATGATAATTCTACCATGTAATATAATTCCGTAAGGCAACAACACTTACAACCACTCAAAAGAGGGATCTTTTGATGAAAATACATACTTAAGAAATAAACAAACTTGCCACAAGAATGCCTACCTTTTACCTTTTTCTCCTACTGTCCTACCAAAGTAGTAAAACTAATAACTCAAGATAAATCTAGAGAGAAGAAAGGTTGTGTTCAAGAACCTTTGTTTTATTGCCTTCTTGATTCCCTTTAGGTACATCTAGAGATTATTGTCCCTTCCCTTCCTTTGCTCCATAATCAACATTAACTACTAGTTTAAAGAGAAAGAAAACAAAGAGAAAGAAATAGATAAATAGAATAGGAAAAAACAAAGGAATATAGTAGAGAAAATGATAGGGCAAAAAAAGCAAAAAGAAAAAAAATTCAGTCTCCAAAACAAAAGTCACAACTAACAAAGGAAAAAAAAACCCTAGAAAAAGAAGCCTTCCCACTCTCTAAATCCTCACCCAAGTCCATACCTAGAAAATATCATAACTAGAGTCTCACTAAACTAATTGGTCCTTCTAATTTTATTACAAGTTATTTCTTACCTTCTAAGCAACTAAGTAATTAACTATCACCTTTTAAAAAGTAAATGGTTGACTTCTTACTCACCATCCTTAAAAATTAGCTAGATTAATGAGCTTTATCTCTCAAAAAGTGAAGATAATAATTCTGGTAATAAAAATTATTAAGATGACCCCAAATCACTAACTCCTAGGTAAAAGATAAACAATTAACCCAAGATTAACAACTATGTTTGGGTTAAGAACATGAGGAAAAGTTGGGATTGCATATTAGATCAGCATTCCATATAGAATGGGTTTGAGTTAGGTGCTCGTATGACACCAAAACATTTATAGCGTTTAGATTTACGTGAAGGAGGAATGGCAGCTAGGCTCAAGCTCCATAAACTTTAGAAGTTAGGGAAAATGCAATATGTGTGAAGTATGTTTTAGGTTGTGTAACAAGACGTTTGTATGAACAGAAAGAGTTTATGTGTTGCAATGTTTGTCATATTATCAAAGTTGTTTTCTTTCTACATTCTTCTGAATAATTTCAATAGCAATAATTAAGCAACAATCATTGTAAGTTTAGTTTGTGAATCCCATATTTGTTCTTCTGAGTATTTAATATACACTTGCCACAGCATGTGTATGTGTTGTATGACATTGTTGGAGAGTAGTTTGTTGGCCACAGTGAACCAGCACCCACCAGTGCACCATCCACTGGATGCCCGTTATGACTCAGTTATGGATGATCCTCAACTGAGTCACTACCTGGTTTCATCTTGGTAACCCATTCAATAAGAAGTAAGTCTAACATATAGACAGGTAAGTAAAATATTAGGGGACTACTAGGTAAGTAGATAGTTTATACATAGTACATAGGGGCTGTTTTTACTACCTACCTAGTTGGTAGGTAGTAAATACAGCAACTGAGCTAACCATGATGGTTAGCTAGGGAACTGGAACCCAACAGAAAACTGTTTCCTGATCACATGTCATCCATCCTTGATGGTGCACCGGTGGGTGCTGGTTCACTGATGCCGTGGTTTGTTATGTCACTCTTCTTAGTTAGACATGTGTTGAAGTTACTAGAAATCAAATTTGTGAAAATAAAAACGAAAACAGCCCATGAGTCTTCTGATCCTCATATCACAGTACATCCTCATGAAGAAGACTCATGCTCTACAAAACACACACACATGTTACACTAGACAGTTTCAACAACCCATGTAGACAATTATAACTAACTAGGTGTAGAACAATGTGAAGTGGGTCATCACTACACTTGACAGTTCTGATGACCCAAGTAGAGATTTCTGGGATAATATGGAAGAGAACTTTGTTGCATGGGGTTGTTTGTTTGTGTTTAGACTACTTTACTAACGCATGCTAGGTAATCCTAGCAATTACTTACAGATAATAAATTGTCAAGTAGCTTGTTAATCTGACAAATAGTTTCAACAAGCCAGGTAGACAATTCTAGCCATGTAGGTAAGGAACTTTTGTTCACTGGGTGTCTTCCATTACACATGATGGTTCCTGACCCCGCAACAAACCAATTGGAGTTGAAAAGATTAAGACAGAATCATTGGCATAGAAGAATTGAGAATGTTCTTGATCTCCATCAAGCTTATAAAGCATAAATAGGGGAATTGTAAATAATCCACAGCACTAGGATAACTTGTGGTCAGCCTATAAAATGAACTCTGTAGTTGTGCACTCTATTACTGCCATTCCTTGCTCACACTATGTGACATGACTGCCACACACTTGAATAATCCACTAATTGTAAATCTGGACTCTATCACAGAACTGTCCTGTAAACAATCAACCAAAACTATATTCCAACCCAGCATCCAGTTTGGATTCTCACAGAAGACATTATCATACTAAAGTATATCCAGGTTGCATGCTGAGAACTCTGCTTTTCCTAGAGAGCCAAGATGCTTGCCGTGTCAAATTAAGGTGCCACTACACACACCAAGAATGCAAGACAACTTCAGTTATGTAAGATAATGACAAAACTGCTGCAAACATATTTCTGACAAAACTGCTCATGTAAGACCTTAATGCTCCTGATAGAAGAGGGTGAAACAACACCTCAGGGGTCAGTACCTCTAGTGTCTGAAGCACATCAGCAGGCACAACCACCAGCTTTACCATCTGTTTGTGGAGTGTTGGATGTTGTCTTCAGATTCACATCAACTAAATCATCCTGCTTTGCTGATGATAAAGCCTCCATTCCAGGCAATGCAGCTGCAATCTTCCTAAACAATGCCTGCCTCAAATCAACATCATCAATATGAGAGCATTCCCACATAACCTAAATATCTCTAACACCATTTAGATGGCACACATCATCACAGCTCGCTCTCCTACAACTGATATCCATTTGGAAGTGCCACTGATCTAAACTTACCCACAAAGTGATGAATAAATTTCTGACCAAAACAGACCCATGTTTCTTAACAAACTTTCCTTAGAAGTGATGTTGGATATGTTCCCTTGAAGCATGGACAAAAACTGTGAAAGTTATTGCACTAGCAGAAACTGACCTTGATGTTAAAGCCAGCTTTTGCACTAGTCTCAATGAACATCACACCAAACTCTCGGGCTTTTGCATCACCTTCTTCTATTGAGACTTGCCTGTAAGTGGAACCCACATGTCAGTCTACATCGACCAAGAGTCTCCCCTCCATGGTTTAGGTCAATTTATAACCATAACAAATGAAGTCTCCTGAATTTTGCTAAATTTTATAAAATGAAAGATCTAAAACATCAAAGCTTCTATCATTTGAAAACTATCACTAAAGAGGTAATGGATCAGCTGTATCTTAGAAACTCAAGTTATCTGAGATAGGGGTAGTGACTAGTGACTAGTAACTCAGGAAGAATGATGCGACCTTAAGTTCTAAGAATGAAGAACTTAAAGACATTCTTTAAGTTTCCAGGGTCATTGTTCTTTTCAAACAATAACTGAGACACTAAATGAAAGGTTTAGCAAAAGAAAATTGAAAACACTTGGCCAATAAGCTACAGCAGAAGTTTGTGCACAGTCCTTTGATCCAGGACAGTCCAGATGGGCGCAAGGGCATGATTTTGCAAAACAAACAAGAATTCATAACAACTCACACAAAGCATATCTGCAGGTTACTGCAAAGATCTTATAATTCATGATGGAATACCACAATGCTCATTTGCCTACTTTGCAAGACATGCTTGGGTGCACACAAAGGTGAGACTATACTAATCTTGGAATAAACAGAATAATTTAACATTACTACACCCTCTGTACATAAGAAATACCACAAGTATTCCAACATCAACAAGGGGATCCTTGTTGAATGCATGTAAGCATGTAGATATGTGGTGGAAACCATGTGATCACCAAGAAGACCTTTCATTGGTTGATGTAGCATTAACAGAAAAGTAACATCACAATGGGAGGAAGCATGACAAGGCCTGCAGGAAAAGAATAGGTACTAGGCCAGGTCAGTACCACATGCCTAGACAAAACAGAGACACATGGAAAATTACAACATGCACCTTTTATCAACAAGATCAGTCTTGTTGCCAACAAGCATGATGATGACATCACTACCCCGCTCTGAGCGCACCTCCTCTACCCAGCGTGCTGTATTGAGAAATGACTGCCGGTCTGTAAAACCCAGTTCCATACACTACTAATTATACTCTATGCATCCCTCTTCTTGACTTTCACCTTCCCTGCAACCCTCATTGCATGGCAGTTCTTACATATAATATTGCAAGTCTCTCACAATAAAGTTTTGAGTGAACCTGAAGAGAAATTGCAAGATAACCCAATACTAATGTTAATGACATTCCTAAACAGAATAATTGTGTCATGTTAGAAAAATAACAAATAAAGAAAAGTACCCTCCTTTTCCTGTCCCTCAGTTACACAATCAAAGAAAACCAGGTACTTCGCATCTTTAGCATATATCAGGAGCATGATATTGTTTTCAGCTTGATGGAGATCTCAAGAAAAAACATAGTACCTAGAGCACAAACACATTTGGAGCCCAAACTCTCAGATTCTTTCCAAAAGCATATTTCTCCTATGCAACCCCTAAAGGACAATCAACAAATCAGCTGCACGCCATCCCAAAACCAATTAAAACCTTGACAGAAAGTCCTGTTCATTCAAGCTACATAACAAAAGGACAAAGACACTGAGAAGGCTTACTGGCCACATCAAACACCACAACAGCCACTGATGAATCTCGGATGTAGCTTGGAATAAGACTTCTGAATCGCTCCTGGCCTGCTGTGTCCCTGCAGTCAGTTTAGCACCATTGCATATGGTAAGAAAGTTTTACCCACAATCTGGGATGATAACAAGCAGACTTTGACAGCCACCACTGCTTGTATTACAAAACTTAAAACTCCACAGTCCCACACCCAATAGGTCACAAGTCAAGGAGTAACACAACATCATAAGAAGAAAAGAGAAGCTGGGCGACACATCCATGAGATTGCAGAGAAAAATCGAAACTTACTAATTTAAGATTATGTCAGTTCTGGCCAAACCAAAATAAACACAATAAGCATGATGCAGTTATAACTTTGTGAGTGTCACTCACAAAGTATCAGACTGTCACCTGCATCATGAATGGCAGGGACTAGCTGCCATTGCTTCCACCTAACTTTATCAGCTCCTGATGGTAGATAAGTACATAATTATCTGCTCAGGAGTTGAGGCAACAATTATACAAAACTCTACATCCTTGAGTTTCTCTCACATTCTGGAAGAAATGTGAAGACTAGGTCATGATGTTGGCTTTCACTCAAGAGAGAATGATGGTGTTAGAGCAGGAGTAAAAGCTATGTGCAGTCCACCCAAACCAGACGGCTCAGCTGTATCTATTTCGCATACATAATGATGGGGGCAGCACTCACCAGAGCTGCAGACGCACCGTACGGTCCTCAAGGTACATAGTCTTGGAAAGAAAGTCAATGCCAATGGTTGCCTGAAGGAATAAAAAGAAAATAATATTCCCCTCCTTAGCTTTTCTCTTCTCTTCCACATGACTGTACATCACACCATAGCAGCATTGTCCTACAGTCCTCTTACTCAGAACTCCCAATTACTGACAAAGTAAGTAGTCAGCTTATCTAAACATATGTTCAAAATACATCCTCAACTACACATGACAATGACCTCTATTTCCTCCATCTCAGGCCTCCTGACTTTGCTGATCATCTCCAACAAATTCCTACATTTCAGGACTCATCCTACAAGATAAAATTCAGGGGCATCAATCCAGAGATGATTAACAACCAATAGTGCCAACATAAGTGGCCACAAAGGATTTCACAACATCTTCTGAATATATTGTGGTGTTCTTAACCTTGATCTCATCCAGTCCTACAACAATCAGGGAATTCCAGACACAAAAGATCATCTCCAACATTTCAGGACATGCCTACTACACTGACAATGGCCACTATTCACTCCAGAAAAGACATGTACATATACAAAGCAAAGAGTGTAGAGAAGCCCTAAATAGATGTCGCACAAAATATGCTCTCTCAATTGCAGGAAGGACTTTTCATGGACATTGTATTTAGAGTGAAACACATTGATAAAATTGACAAATAAAGGTTGGGGTACTTAACATATGATGATCAATAGATGAAGAGAAGCAACAAGAAAAGGGTGCACCTTATCAATTATTCCAATAGACATCAAATTGCAAAACAAACATTGCAGAGACTGATAAGAGAGTCTGATAACCTAAACAGAGAGATCTGAATACCGAACTTAGATGACAGACACAGAACACCAGATGCAACGAGTGATGAGCAGGAAAGAGGCCACATAGCCAGTTTCAGAAGGAATCCAGAAAAACAAAGCCAGGTGTGGATTTGCAAGTTGCACGGGAGAAGTGGAAGGACAAGTATGGATGGATAGTAGCCCAATGCAAGGAAATCCAAAGAAGTCAATGGAGAAAGAAGTGCAGAGGACTCGGTTTCCAAACAAATGACAGTCTCGAAGGACAAGAATAAGCACATGAAATACATCCTGCTAGACTTCGATCAAATCAAGAAGATATTTGAAAACAGAAACCGACTTACCTAGTTGCATATTTCCTGTTCAGAAAACAGCAGATCTGACAAAGTTTAAACTAATAGAGCGATACAGGGGTCCAAAGGTCCATCAGGAACCGCACCTGATACGTGTTGTCAAACTTGTCATACATAAATCGCGTGATGATGCTTGTCTTCCCGACCGATTGATCGCCTAAGAAAACTAGCTTGTATTTGGCAAGCGGTGATACAGTTGCCGCTGGTGTTCCCATCGCGAGTCGATTTTCAATATATTCTCTCTGATATGTATGGATCACTCAACGCATCACCTGAAGCCTCCCTCCCCCCTATTCCCGCTGCCGCTCCCGCCTTTTCAAACACGAGTAGACAAGGAAAACGCGAGTTCCGAAAGCCAAGATCTGAGATTATACCTCCGAATGCAGGCCAATCGTCGTTGCTATTCGGCTCACAGCACCACCAATTTAGAACCGCAACAACTCCCCAGAATCAATGAAACCGAAACAATCTCTCCTATCAGGAATCGCCTGCCAAGCCGACCACTGCCGTCGCCGAGACTTCCTTGTTGTACTGAAATTTCACGATCTGCCGTCTCGAAAACGTGGTTACCGAAACGGAGGAGGGGTTTGTGCTCGGGCGTCAAGACGACGACGAGCCGAGGCTTCTGCGACGCGGCCCGAGGGGCTTCCTCGCGATCACCCGATCACGGCCGCTGCCTGTGTGGGCTCAGTGCGCGACCGACCAACCAGCTCGACCGGTGCTGGCCCTGGAGTGTGTGCCCAGTGTGGAAAAGAGTTTCAATGGGTGGGTGCAATAAGGGATCCGTTCACACCCGAAAATCAGAACTGTATTATTGCATTTTGGAATGAATGACAGATCGGTTATGGATAACCTTCCCTTTTGACCCTTGTTGATATTTGCTGAGTTTTTGAGTGATAACAACTTCAAGGAATTGATCTTGACAATATTTGAATTTAACTAGTAAAATGCAAATTGAGAAAATGAGAACCTTCTGTAACTGGAACGAAAAAGAACAGCTGACAAAAATTACACAACATCAGCCAATTGCAGTTCGTACAGAAATCAACCTAGCTTATATTAATCATTCACTCAATTTGAGTACATATGAACTACTATTGTTGTCTCCTATGACTTTTATTTTGAAGGCACATTTGAGAGATCAGATCTCTCTGAGTTTACTCTCCTGAACAGTATCATTGCCTTTGGGACTGGATGAGAATGTTGGGTTGTTCGAGTGTATTTTGATTCCATGGAATATCAAAGAAAGAATACTTGGCGCACATTTCAAAGAACTCTCCTCTCTCAATTTTCACAAAAAATAGGAAGCTTCAATAAGAAATAAACCCACCTAACCTGCAACAACAACAATTTGACATATTGAATCTTGGCAATCACAAGATCAAGTTTCTTTTGGAGTTCTCATTAGGATGGATCTCACTTTCTCACTATGAACAAACATAAACATCAACACTATGATACATCAAACCCAAGTCTATGAAATCTACAAGCAAAACTCCCAAACTCCCTTGTAATCTTAATCACTTCTCTCATGCTCCTAACCTAGTATCATCTATTCTACCTTGACAATTTTTCTAATTACACATACAATGGAAGAGACTAGTAGAACCAAAACTTCTTGTCAAGAGCATTCATCTTAGAAACAAGCATCGCCAAGCAAAAAAAGAAAAATCAAACCAGAAACCAACATGCCTTATTCAATCCAAAAACCAATAGTAAGTTTTTCATGTCATCCTCTAGTGAATCCCTTGCACTCCTTCATAAATGATGATAAATAAATATCAAAAGACATGCCATAGCACCAAAAGCCAATGAACCACACAATCTCCATTGCCAAGATCATGAAACTTAACAATTTCAACAACAAAACAAAAAAAACCATGAACCTTATCCCATAATTTTTGTAATCATAACTACAAATTGGTGCACACAATCGCCCAACCACATTCTTGAATGATGAAGAACTAAAGGTGATAGACTTCTCCCATGCTTGTGATTGTGACTATTCTCACCAAAGAAAAATAGAAGCCCTTTCAACCCTATTTTATGCCACACTACCAAAACAAAAATGAACACCAACATTAAGTAAATATAAGACAAATTTTGTTATTGCATATGTAGTTGATGTAATTATGTGCACAAATAGGTATATCATGTGTTACATGATGGGTATGAAGATAAAATGTAATAAGGGAGAATGTAGTCAAAAGTCAAAATTTGGAAAAATAATTATATTTGGGCAAATGCACATAAATATGTCCAAAAAAGTAATATTGTCAAGACCATTGCATCAAAGCTAGTATTAGGAATGTGAAAAAAATGTACAAGTGCTTGCAACTTACCAAAATAAAGTTTATCAAAATCTTTAGGAAGTATCTTACCGACATACTATAGATGTGACCTTACCAAACATGATAAGATGATCTACCAAATTATATTAACACTTTAACTAAATCTAGGGAATCACCCTTTCGAATCTCAATATGGGGTTTTCATAGGATCTTACCAACTTGGTGTGATTATTTAATGCCTACCAAAATGGTTGGTACTACCAATATGTTATAGGGCTCTAATTGTCTAAAATATTAAAAATGTAGGAAGAAGAAATGATATATAAAGGGCAAAAAATTATATATATATATATCTCTTCTCTCTTTGGCTTACATAATCCTTATACTTAATTACATTTATAAAGAATGTTACATGTGTTACCCTTACTATTTTTTATTGGATATCTATAATTAATCTCTTATCTTGTAAGTTGGCCCACATATGTGGCTACATATGATTTGAGTAATTATTCAAGTATGAGGTACTATGTGTAGCATGGTAAATAAGAACCCAATAGCAATGTAGAACTTGATTACAGAAAATGCATCACTAACATTTAGCGACCATGATGGGGATATATTTATGTATAACACAATTCGAAACATGGAACATGTTGAATTATATATAGTAAATGTGGGATTTTATATTATGCATAATTCAAGCAAATGGATACAATTACTATATGGGGACAAATAATATTCTAATTTGGGAGCTTTTCATGTGAATCAACCTAGTAGAACAATGAGGGACATGTCATTGGAGGGTGCTAATTATGTTCAAGTACTATGTTCATAAACAAAATAATGGAATGGAAATATGTTAAAGGGATATAATCTTGTTCCTTGGGAAAATATACATTGCCTATAGAGAATGCAAATCAATTGTTTAGGGGTCATTGTATGTATGGATGGACATTTCAAACACATTTGTTTATAGCAGGAGCTTGTCCACAAAAATGGAATTGGAATGGATTCATTGATAAGTTTAAATTATTACCTATAGGTGTTCAAAAAATGATCTTATAAAAATTACATGGGAAAACAATTATGTAGTCATTACAAAATTATATTTTATACATTGATACCACACAATTATCTCAGTACAGAAAATGGCTTCAAGTAATAATTTGTGTACTTATCCTAATAAAAATGAACAAAGTAGTAGTGATTAATCATATTGTAAGCATGAAAGATGAAAAGGAATATTTAAAGTTGAATATTAATGTAGTAATTAAATGGTGGATACCTTTCGATCTATTACAAATTTACTGCAGATGGATAGAAAAAATTGTCACATATAGTTGCAAAAATGAAATTTATTGATGTAAAGAATTGTTAACTAATGAAAAACAATCACACCACCATTACTATAAATGACTGAAGAAATAGTTGTAGAAGTGTACAAGGTTGATTTGGAATTTTGTTTATTGAACATTTTAATAATTATTTTCCCTTGTGGATTTAAAGATTTTTATGTGATATCAACTTAAGAAATAAGGTGTAAGTCATTTAAAAAGACTATAGATGAGGTAGAATATGTAATCATGTACTCTAATTTTTTCACTTATTATGAACAAAATATGGCAAAATCAAAGTTAGTAGTGAATTATTACAATAATGTTTATCAAGGTTGGCATGATTGATGGTGAGTAATGTCTATATTCAATTAGGGAGAAGAAAAATTGAAAGAGGTGATTATCTTTGAGATGGTTCAAGAAAAATTATGTCAATTTAGTAAATTTGGATGGTCTATAGCAGAATATATATACATTCTTCACAAAATACCAAGGAAAGGAACATGGGAGAGTTTTATGGAACAATTTTTGGGAATTACCACAAATGTTCAAGAGTTAATTTTAAATAAGTTACATGGGTATACAAAAACTTGGCGTATTCAAATTAAAATGTTCATTATAGATGCATTCAAATTAAAAAAATACCAAAACATGGTCATTTTGCAACATGGCCTCTTATGCACCCTCTTCATTAGTTGTGATTATCTTCAATTCCTTTAATGTGTCTTGTAGTCTATCCTTTAGGTGGTCCTTTTGGAATGTAAAATCAAGGAACTACAATTTGTAATCTTGGTATACAACTTTAAAAACTTGGTTGAGGGCAAGTTGTGGTCACATTTTTTCTATCTTGGTTATAAAATATGAAGTAATGTTTATAGGAACTAGTCAAATAACTCAGGTGTCAAGAATTCACAATGCACTTTAAGCATTTTTTTTTTTTTGAGGTGCCTTTGTGGGCTTTTTATTAGCCAAGATTTCACACAATCATTCTCTTGGGTCACGAAGGGGTCAATGTAAAATCCCTCCATACTTAATTGAAGAACAAATGCATTTGAATCAATTGAAACAAAGAACAAAATTAGAATATAACTATAGTCTAACCAATCCAAAGAACAATAGAATTATAGTCCAATTAATCCAAAAAAATGATAGAATTGTAACTATTTGTAGCAAGAAAAAGAATGTGTTACAAATTTTAAAATGCAAAAAAAAAAAAAAGGTTAAATATATACCAAAAAAGTGAAAGAAATAAATTAAATGAAGACTCATAGTTGCATGTAAGTAGAGAGTGCGTGCATTACAAAATTAGAGTGACAAAAATAAAGAAACAAAGTGAGAATTATACACAAAAAGAAAATGAGGGAAAAAGATTTGGGGTTTGACAAAAATAAAAAGAAACAAAGTGAGGGAGAGACATAAAGTGAGGACTTGAAATTACCTACATGTATTTTGAGAATGTGTGTTACAAAATTAGAGAGATAAAATGAGAATTATACACCCAAAAAATGAAAGATTTTTTTTTAGGGTTTGATAGAAATAGAAAGAAATAGAATGAAGGAGAGAAATAGAGTGAGGATTTTTAATTGCATACATGTAAAAATAATGTGTGTTATAAAATTAGAGAAATAAAGTGGGAACTATACAAAAAGAAAGTGAGAATTTTTAAAAAGGTTTGATAGAAACAAAGAGAGATCAACTAAGGGAAAGAAATAAACTAAGGATTTGTAATTGCTTGCAAGTAGAAAAAAGATGTGTTATAAAACTAAAGAAATAAAGATAGAAAGATAAAATGAAGGAAGAAAAAAATGAAACACAATGAAGTTTTATAAATTTGTAGGTAAAAAAAAGTGATAGTGACAAGCATTTACAAATTCTAGATTCAACAAGATGGGACCCAAATTTAAAGCATATCAAAGCAAATGAAACAATATTCAAAAGATAACAAAATTGCAAGTAAATGAAATAATTTCAATTGAAATTTTGTATCAAAATTGTGTTTGTTCAAAACTTGACAATGATGGAAAAACACAACATGAATCTACTAAGGGAGTTGTTCCACATTACATAGAGTGACATCAAAAGAAACACTTTCTAAATCATAAAAGTTGGGATAAACTAGATCAATGGGTAACAAACACATTTTCAAAGTTTGCAGCTCAAACTCAAAGGGCATTTGGAGTGACTACCTTGGAGTACCATTAGTGGGAAGAGGTTGAAGGTGGGACCTACTGTTAACTTTCACTACCTTTAATGCATTCTAAGGAAGACTCTTGCTTACAACCATAAACCATGTTTTATTCATTTGACAAAGATGATAAAACATTGAAAGTGTCAAAAGCAAACTGGTGAAAATGTGTTGCATAACAATATAATCAAGGAGAGAAAACAACAAGATACATTTCTTTTTTCAAGCACAATTTTATTTAGGGTTTTGAATATATGCAAGTTTATGAGATTTGGGTGGAAGATTTGTTTGTACATGAAAGTACAAAGGAGGTTCTTTACATAATTCAGTTTTTTAAAAACAACTAAAGTTTGTGCAAATTCATAAACCTTGTAACAAATAATGGAAAGAGGTCACACAAGGGTGGAAAAAGACCACACACACACACACACACATATATAATTGTGAAATTTTCCAAATAGTTGTAAAAGACCTCATCATTTTGACAAGAATGTGTTGCTACTATTACCATGATTTTAAAAGGCTTGCATTTCACCAATAGTTTGACACATTGTTCAAATCCAAAAAATGACGGCCTTGTAAACAACGATTATTTGCTGACCTTCTTAAAATATTTGACCTCCTCCATTTCTATCAATGCGTTTAGTGATCGACCTTTCTTAAGGATAGCCTTTTCTTTCAAGTGTGTGACCTCCTCTTTTAAGCACATGACCTCCTACTTTAAATGTGTGACCTTTTTTTTTAAGTAGAGGACCTTTTCCTTCAAGTGCACGATGTCTTCCTTCAAGTGTATGACCTCTTCTTTCAAGTGAGCTCTATTTGTATTCATATTTAAAATAATTGCTTCCTTGTGGTTTTTAGAAAACCTATGTATTTAAACTATGTGGGCATTCATACAAACCTAAAAATAAGCGGTTGCTTATGGCATTTAAAAAACCCTATTATTTGAGCTTTATTGACATTCATACAAACCTTAGAAAATTGTGGCATTTTGGTGGTGAGACACATTACCTTGTTAGTGTTAAAAATAGTATTAATCTCCTTTCACAACAACTTCAACCTCTCCTTTTCAAACTTGCTTGCTCCTTCCACAAAAAATGCAAACATCAAAGGCTATTTCTATTTTATAGTCCTTCCTAGTGTCAAATGGCACACACAAGAAAAAAAACCAAAAAAAGATGAGGCAAAATTCAAAAATGCATTGAAATTGATGCATTTCCAAGTTTCGCCTCATTTGTTTTCCTTTGTCCCCTCTTTGCCCTATGTTTTTTTTACTACACCCCATGTTTCAACAAACATGAGGCTCCCACCTTTTCTTTTTCATACTTTACATAAAACTTTAATGGATGAAAAATTTTAAAATAAAAAATACGAAATTAATGAAAAATTGGGGAAAAATGTTGGATAATGATTGAAAATTAACACAATTGTTGAACAGTTGAAAATTTGAAATTATATTATTAATGGAAAATTGGAATGAAATTAAAACTTGCTCTAATTTCTTTTTCCTCCTTGGATGAAAGATGTTTGACGAAATCATTTGAGAAGAAGATGGTTGTTGAGGAAAATATTTGAACCCAAAATATTGGGCTCAAAAAATTGATTCTTAACCACTAGTACATGATGCTTTGTTATTTTAAAAATATGGGATATGATTGATATTTAAAACATACACCATAACTCAAATACAATGAAAACATTTGAAGAAATGTTTTTCAATTGAGCACTTGTCCTAAATGAGTGTCAAGAATGGTAGCATATTTGATTTATTGCTCCTAACTAGTGCAATTTTAGGATGGGTAGACATTTCTTTTCATTTCCAATCACCCTCTCTTTTGGAATTAATAGAGAATTAATTTTGCACCTTTAACCCGCCTCTCTTGGAATGAGTGGACATCCTCAATCTAACAATCTTTTTAATGAAGAGTGAAATAAAACATGTTAAATTGCATACATACTTAAACCTGATCTCTTTTGATTTTCATGTCATTTGTTAAGGTGTCTCTTCATTATGCTACCCCCTTTGAAATCATAGACATCCCAACCAGTGATTTATTTTCGAGAAATTTTGTCATTTTCCAACCCAAAAAATAGGGAATTTTCCAGAGGTTTTTTGGTTCTTGCAAGTGTAGATGCCCACTAATTTGTACTAAAATTTAGGAAAATTCCACCAAATTTTGCACATTTAAAATTTGGAAAAGAAAAATTCTTATCCCAACTAGTATATAAAAAATGCATTTCACAATTCCAAACTGAAAAAACCATACATATTCCAAAGGACCTAAAAATAAGTAACTTGATAAGATCTTGATACCTATACAACAGAGGCAAGGTAGGTACGTAGGGAGCTGCATGGTTGTTCCCATAGTTGTTCCCAAAAAGGGCCAGTGTGCTATTTCCAGGCAACATAGCAGCGGGTGTTGAATCTCTTCATGAGAGCGCAAAGGAGGAAAGGGAGTCAGCGCCAGAAGCAGCGCCCGCCCCAGCAAAACACACTCTCTCTCTTCCGTCTCGCTCGTTATGTGTGTACCCACGCATGCGCCTCATTTACACAACACATCGTTCCCAACACAGAGATGGTGCAAGATGTGTGTTTGCGTGCACTGCCATGGGGTCTAGGGTTTGAAAGCCACAGCGTGCATTCTGTGCGCTAGTTTGTTTGTGAGGAGGGGAGAGAGAGACAGAGAGAGAGGGCGGGGGCCCGGGAGTTGTGGGTGAGACAGGAGGGGAGTAAAGGCAGAGTGGCGATTGATTCGAACAACATGGGGCGAGGGCAAGGGCCTAACACGGCGGATTCCTATATCGGTAGCCTCATTAGTCTCACTTCCAAGAGTGAGATTCGTTATGAGGGCATTCTGTACACCGTCGACACTGATAATTCCAACATCGCACTGCAAAACGGTGTGTTTCTCTCTTAAGCTTCAACTTCTGTTTTTGTTTTGTTTTTCCTTTGCAGTGTCGAATTGTAAGTGCTTGCGTGGCGGGGATGGTCGGGGGCCCGGGGAGAGAGATTGTTGTTTTGGATGAAATACTAGGGTTTGTGGCTGGGTTATTTTCTCGTTCTGGTTTGGACAATCGGTCAGCCGGGGTTTGAATCGAGTTAGGGTTTTGGTCATTCTTCCTGGCTTGAAGGAATGGTTGTGTGCATGCTGTGTGGTTGAGTGTTGTTCGGGTTGTGGAAAGCATTTTGGGGTATATGGCTCAGGAATCTCTTTTATTGAGACCAAGAGTTTGTACCAATTAGGGGGTGGAGGTCATTGAGTCAACAACTAGGATTCCATGATGTGACATGTATGTGTGGTCTTGGAACATAAGTTGCACATGACCTTCATAGAAATCACAATATTTCCACAAGATGTGTCTGTGTTTCACATGAGTGGTGAGTCACATTGTGCATCATTCTCTGATCGAGCACAAGTTGAATCCCAAACTGTTCCAGCAAACTATGAGTACACAAAGAACTGCTAGAGAAAGGATGATCTGTCCTTTGGAACATGTAAATCTTGGGAATGGTTGCTGTATTTGTTTGTATTGAACCATTGTGCTAGAGCATAGTTTGATTGTTACAGAACTCTTTAATCAGCATGCCTCTTGGCGTCTGTGTTAAGGATGGCTTGATGAGCTAGGAAGGAGGAACAGTAGGGCATATTCAACCTCTAGCCACATAGTCATGAGAAGAATGCCATTCTTTGAGAGCTCCTGGCAAGGTCTGTTACAGAGTTCATTACTGTTGTTTGCTCTTATCAGTGGTGAGATTTTTGGTTAGGGGGTGGTGTGTGTCTTTGATTGTAAAGAAAGTAGCAGAATCAGGAGCAATAGGTACAGTTAACAATAAAAGGATATTAGCTGTACATTGCTTTGCTGGTTCATACAGTGTGTTGTCAGTTTCTTTGTCGCTTCTTTGCATTCAAGACTTCGCTACCCATGCAGTCTCTATGAAATGTAATGTAAGAGTGTCATAGTGATTTTGGAGTTTGGAGTTATCTCAGTCAGTTGCAATACTTCTATGCCTCCTGAGGGCAACAAAAAAGGCTATGGTCAGCATGATTTGCCTTCCTGTGGGAGTGTTATGTCTGTCCTTATGAGATGGGGTTTCATGTATTCACAGTTCAATTTATCTATTAATGTACAGTGTACTGACCTTTGGTAGAGGCTTGCAGTGCGATCATTTGGAACAGAGGGTCGAAAGAAGGATGGCCCCCAGATCCCAACTAGTGACAAAGTCTATGATTACATCATTTTCAGAGGTTCAGACATCAAGGTGGTTATCAGACTTCAATTTCTTATGTCACTGTTGCAAGTTGAAGAGACAATCGTTGGTGCTTCAAAGGAAGGGAGATGTCACTGCTTTTCTCTCTCACGGCTGAAGGTTCAGAATCATGTGTTTACCAGGATTTTTTTTCAGTTAGATGGTGACGGGCTTTGTTGTCAATATGGTCTGAGCAGGACTTGCAAGTGAAATCATCTCCACCGCTGCAACCCCCAACTCTGCCACAGCCACCTACTGATCCTGCAATTATTTCACTTCAGGTTAGCTGTCAGATGCTTCTCCCTTTCTATCCTTTGTCGAAGAATTCATCTTGTATTTTTTTTGTTAAATATGCTCCCAAGACAATTATCACCACCAACTTCATTGGATAAAGGATTAATATGTGCATTGTCAACCACCTGTTCAAGCAGTCCCAGTCACAATACCTGCCACCATCCCCTCTTGGGCCATATGTTGGTGGTATACCCTCAGCAGGGTCATCTTCAGAGGTAAATGGCCCACCACCTCCATATTCTGGATTGCCACCAGCTTATAGGGGTGGGATTCCATCTCTATACCCATCTCCTGGCTCATGGGGGCCTCCGCCACCTCCACCACCAGGGCCAAATGGAACTGGCTTGGCAACGCCTATGTACTGGCAAGGGTATTACCGTCCAACTGCACACTTGCAGCAGCAGCAGCACATTCCACCACAACCACCATTGTCACTAGCACCACCACCACCAACTCAGCCACAGCCCTTGCATATTCACCAACAACTGCAACCAGTAACCAGGCCTTCTGGACCAGTCAATGTGTTCCCAGCAGCACCAGCTACCTCCGTTGCCCAGGCACAAGCTCCCCGTAGTGTCTCTGGTATCAGTGTATCAGTTTCAGCAGCAGCTGATATCCCTCCAACAATTCCAACAGCTCCAGGAGCTCTAAGAGCTCCAGTAGTTGGAGCAGCTCAGGCAGCATTGGCCACATCAGTAGGATCAGCAGCATTGGCAGCACCTACAGTACTGGCGGCACCAGCTGCACTGGCAACACCAGCAGCACTGGCAGCACCAACAACAACTGTGGCAACACCGGCAGCACTGGCAGCACCAACAACAACTGTTGCAGCAGTAGCAGCACTGGTGACAGTGCCTGCATCACAGGCACCAGTTCTGTCAGCAACTGCTATGTCACTAGTTGGCACCACAGCAGCCCCTTCAACTTCAGCACCTGTGTTATCAGTTCCACTGTCAGCTGCAACTAGTCTCCCATCATCATTGCAGGGAGGTGTTAGTGCTGTGATCACACCTGCTGCCAAAAACCCTCGCAGAATAGTGGGATCTGTTTACCAGTCAGCTCAGCCTTTACCACAACACACCATGGGGAACTCTTCTACACAGGCCCCTGGGATGATGAGTCTACCATCTACAGCAGCTGCTGTAAAGTCTCAAACAGCTACAACACAGCTGCCAGGAGTGCTTGCTGCACCCAGCAAGGCTCCTTCATCTACCTCTCAGCAGGCACCCTTGATATCAGAGCAAAAAAGTGATGAACCAGTGAAGTTAGCTGATCAATCCCACACCTCAGCAGCACAGCCACCTCAGCAGCAGCAGGTTACCCAACCTCTGCTTCCACTACCCCCATCTCAACAAAAGCAACTGCCATTTCAGGTCATGAGTGGCCTTTTCCTCCATCTGCATGCTCTTGCACTATTCATAAGCATTTAGGGCATAGGTGTTATTTTTCCTTTAGGTTGTAAAGAACTGATGCAAACAAAAGCTCTTTGGAGTCAACATCTGTTACTAAGGTTGCGATGCCACAGTCTGTTATTTCATCAGGCTCCATGGCTGCTACACAACAATCTGAAGTCTGTATGAAGTTTTGCCTTCATGTTGAAAATTTGCTCAGATCTTGTTGTATGGTACCAGAGACGTGGAGGCCATGGTGTACCTGTGGGCCAAAGGAATCGGTGGCAGGTAACTTGCACATAGTTATCTTGTAGTGGGCTTCATTGAAGCTATAGGACTCTTAATGTGTTGTACGTGATGCTTTGCTGCAATGGCAGAATGTACAAGCAAGTACATTCTTTGGTGTATTTTCTTAGATGGGCATCCTGAAGGACCACAAGTCCCAGATCAGTTTGCTTTTATCATGTAGATGTTGTAGTTGCTGCACACACTTAACTCAATTTGTAGCCAAATTCCAGACTGGCCAAAGGATCTGTAGTTTACTGTTGTCACGATGTTGTATTGCTCAATGCCCATCCAGGAAATTGTAGGGATCTTGTTTGTCCTCAACAGGTGACATTGTACAGACTTTCAAGTGTTATAGTCTGTGCAGGGCAATGGTGCTACTGGGAACAACAATCACACGCGGAGAGGGAGAGGAAGAGGCAGTGGAAGTGGCAGGGGCATTGGAGTAAGTAACTTTGACCTGTACCCTGACAGTGAAGAGTTTTCCAGTGTTCGCCAAGGTTGTGGTTATGGAGCTATCTTGTCTTGTCACATTACGCAAGGAAGCATTAATCATGTGATTTTGGAAATACATTCCCTGGAACCACATTTCAGTTGAGAGGATTATTGTCTAAGATTCTGTTCATGTTCAGTACCTATCCAAGTTTTCTGTTGATCCCACCATGTGTATGCATTTTGAGTCCCATTGTGGTTATCTGAGGCTTGTTTACGTAAAACTTTGCACTTTTGAAGATTAACTTGGTTGCTGTTGGCAACTGAGGTGTTAAGGCTCTAATACAAGCAAAATGTGTACATTTCACTGGCTGCCGGACAAGCATTTGGAGTTTGCTGATTGCTTGGACCATTCTTCACTAGGGTCCTTTGTGTAGCTTTTTGATAAATTTTCTGAAAAGTTGCTTGGTGGACACATCTGTGGGCACAGCTTACACATCCCACTCAACATTTCACTGAAGACTTTGATTTCACAGCAATGAATGAGAAATTCAACAAGGATGAAGTTTGGGGTGAGCTTGGAGGCAAAGGCGAGAAAGGTGGAGATGAGGAAGATGAATATGCAGATGGAAACCTTGATGATGACACCTCTGATGTAGCTTTTCTGAACAAGTCACTGTCAGATGCTCCAAAGAAGGTTTGCACTATTATGTTACAACAAGCTTCATTTGCAACAAGGAATTGGGACCTTTCTTGCTTCAGTTAGAAGAGTGATGGTTTTGCTGTCTTCATCTATATCTATTCACATCCATCTATCTAACAATCTTCATGTCAGAGTTATTTCTGAGTAAATGGTGATCAAGATTTTTTGTTTCATGGTTGACATTTGCTTTCAGGCAATGTATGTGAAGGATGACTTCTTTGATTCGCTCTCTTGCGATGCTCTTGATCGGGAAGAAGGTCGTTCAGAACGAACCAGGTTTTCTGAGCAGCGCAAGATTGACACAGAGGTGGCTCAAGAGCTTTGTGTGCTTTGTCTTCTCTTTGATGTACAGCATTCCTAGGGTGTATTGGCTAGGTGCACCCTGACCTGTCACTGTCTTCAGGCATCTCACTCAGAGATCCCTTATGAGTGGGAGGTTCAATGTTCATTGTAGCACGCAGTTTACATGATGTGGACTAGCATTTGCAGCTCTAGTGCATTTATTATTGTTTGGGCTATGTTTTGTGTTGGCTTTGATTGATGTCATAATGACTATCATTTGTTGTGAGAAGTTAAGTTCTGCTGATGTTGTTGCATTTGTGATGGACAGACTTTTGGTAATTTTCCTCTGTGGTCTCATGGTGGTCGTGGTGGCCGAGGAGGTGGTCGCCGCGGTGGATACAGGGGTGGGATGTATGGTGGGGCTCATGGAGGCAGGGGAACTGGCTACAGTAGGGCACGTGGCACAGGACAGCCAACAACTGCCATCAATTGACTAGTAGCCAATCTGATAACTGATAGAGCCTGCATTAGTACAGAGTGTGGATGCAGAGTAATCAATATATCCTTGACTTGTGGTATCTGTAATTTGCGTGTATTGTTTTGCAATTGAATGTTAAGGGTGGAACATGCAAAAATTTGTCTAGGTTTGTGTAGACTTAGTGTGTGCTTTTTGGTCATAGTAGTCACAGCCAACAAAAAAGAAAGACCCTCAGAAAGAATTTGCATTATGTTGGTCAAGGTTCTTGACACTTGTAAGTGCAGTGCAAAATAGGGAGGGTGTGACATGTAGGTTATGCATAAGGAGCTTACAAATGAGGAAGAGAGATGAGGTGGTGGTGAAGGTAGTAGGATTCCACAGGCTTGTTGAGTTCCCCAGGCTGCTGCTGAGCTTCCTTGGTGGTGGTTCTCTCTGCTGATGATGCAGCTTTTTAATCTCAGTACAATTTCTTGCTTTGCTGTCAGCTCTTCTGCTGCCGGCACTCAATGTTGAAGGGTTGGAGGGTCTGGGGGATTGGGTGGGGATAATGGGCTTGTGGAAAAGAAGGTAAAGGGAGGCCAGTGGACAACATTTGTGTGCTCATCACTCTATGAAAGATGTGTCAATGTAGGTATAGGCTATTCTGCACCTGGCATTCTAAAGGAAAAAGTTTACAGTTTTGAAGTAGATTTGCCAAATTTGCACCAACCCAACCTTATCAAGCTTTTACATATGTTCCCAACATCTAGTATGTATACATTCCTATATGTCATATTACTCTTTATTTCCCAAATAATAAATGATCCAAAATCTGATGTAATCCCAGAATCTGATGTGATTTCTGTGGAGGATTTAGATCAGGGAACAGGCTCTGACAATTATATAGAATTCAGTTGACATGAAGGAATTAAAAAATCCTACTATAAAGGGAGGTAGTTTGTTTGTTGTGTTTTGTTTAGGGTAATTTGAGGTCAGGGCTGGTCTTGAAACAACTGGCCCTTCATGGTGTGAAAATCAATGGATTTTGGTCAAATATTTTGTCATGGTGCTTGGTGCTGGGTATCACAGGAAAAAAAGGTTAAAAATGAGTGGCAAGTTTGGTTGTCTAGATTCTATAGGTGATAGTTATGCACACACACACACACACACACACACACACATATATATAATTTTTCCCTACAGTTTCTAGACAACACAAAGATCCACAACTAGTCAGGTGAGAATTCTAGATGAGCAATCTGTTGGGATGTTGTGATTAGTGTTGGCCTGCCAACTATTGATCACAAACACTTGGTGCCACAATAACCTAAGTCTTTCTTGGATCTACAATTGCTTTAGACATCTCTCCAATTTAGCATCTCTCCAATTTAGCTGAAATTTTGGGGGAATTTTTTTGACACATCGTGGGCAAGAAATCTCTTAGATTTAATTAGTTGTTTCCCTTGCTTGGCCATGTGGTAAGGTAGCTACACTTGCTTATTCCACTTCCAATTTCCAAGTTCAAATGTGAGAGCACCTAAAGCCCATAAAGCAATTTCACCATTGCCCTCCTTACACTATCCTAGTGCAAACTTGGACTCTCCTCAAGACCCCTGTAAAGACCCCTTTAAACACCTGGGTCAGGTAACAACTAAAGTGTTTTGGAGTCTTCTCCAACCATGAATACTTGGACCTCCTTTGGAATGACCACTTCCTCCTGAATTGAATTGTTAGCATATGGTTGGAACCCTCAAGTAATAGCAAAAACCTTGATTGGATTGGATGTAGTTTCATCATTATGGAGACCTAGCCACTCTTCATCATAGGATCTAAGATTTGGTTGCCTCAGTTCCTTGATCCAACATTCAAGCAAGCTACTAATCAGCCGTTGCCAACAACAATATTCCCCTTCTTCCAAAGGAAATCATTTTCAATTCATCCCAAGAATGGAAGTCTTTGGTTTCAACTCTCTATAGATCTCTTAAAGTGTGTAAGTTAGACTTGTACAACTTTTGAGCTTTAGGAATGGACAGTCCAAATTTCAACCCAGTAAAATTAGAGCCCCACCATATGCTTATTCTCTTTATGGCCTTAGCTACTTGCGGTGGCGAGAAGTCCAACATTTCAACCATCCATTTCCAAGCCTTTGAGGTCTTCCCCCCTACCTTTGATCCTGGAAATGGATTGTGATTTTCGACCGAGTTCAATTCACTTTGAAGCCCCATTCCATGAAGGCTTGCACATTGCAAATTTGAAACCTAATAAGAGTTTGAAGTTTAAATTGTTTTAGGGCTTTGATAACCCATTTACATAGCAAGGCATCCATAGCTTTTTCTAGGTCAATGAGGCCAAGACCTTCAATACCTTTAGTCACGCAACAATCAAACTAGTTTAAATAGTTTTAGTGCGTTGATTACCGCTAGCCCATAAAAAGTTTTAAAATAGATATTTACACTTCCTTATTGATTTTTTTGTACCCTTCAATATGTTGATGAAGAACCACAAGGTTGATGTCAAAACAAAATTGACAATTATGGCTCGACCCACTATTGGTAAATGGACCATGTTCCAAAATTTTAACTTTGTATGGATCTTTTCAATAAAAAATGTGTCCACCTTTTTGCCATCCAAACCAATCCCAAAGGGCATGTTGAACATTTTGGATAGTTCATCGTTAAAGGCCCACCTCCATTTGAACTTTTCTATCCATGCCGATTGCTTGCAACTTTGC
>Ga0116227_10005496_pt1 | contig 26631 bp, 38 predicted proteins | sample S1TSphgellanicum_FD_89693 | JGI IMG/M metagenome (GOLD analysis project Ga0116227, IMG submission 89693) | Host-associated microbial communities from peat moss isolated from Minnesota, USA - S1T2_Fb - Sphagnum magellanicum MG | ecosystem: Host-associated > Plants > Peat moss > Unclassified...
AGTGATCAAGGAGATATGGCATGGCATCTATTAAAAAAATTCTACCAAGTGGTACCATTGAATGGCACAATGAAGCAGGACGACTACACCGAGAAGATGGGCCAGCACGTGAATGGGCAGATGGATCCAAAGAATGGTGGCTGAATGGAGAACGACATCGCGTAGATGGGCCTGCAATTGAATATGCAAGTGGATCCAAAGAATGGTGGCTGAATGGAGAACGACATCGCGTAGATGGGCCGGCAATTGAATATGCAAATGGAGACAAAGCCTGGCGTCTGAATGGCAGGTACGTATCTGAACAAGAATATGCATGGCGAGTAAGACACCGGTATTTTGATGAAATCGATGGCATGCCAGAGAAATTAAAAATGGAATATCTATTGGTATTTGGTTGACAGACCTACCCGAAATCATTATAACGAATGCATAACGAAACGACATGAAGGATAAATGATATGAACGTAATCACCGTTTACGCAGTTTCTATTTGGGATGGCAGTGATGGTCGGACAAACAAGTCCATCTATTTCGAACATGAGGCAGATGCCAAAAAATGGGTTGAAAACAACAAATTTGATTCATATCATGTCCATTCTACTAATGTATTCACTAGTCTTCAGGATTATGCCGATTTCAAATCGGGTGAAATCCGTAGAAAGGCTCTACTGAAGCTTACTCCTGAGGAAAAAGCTGTTTTGGGTCTAAGTTAAGTTATATACGTTTTGGACAACCTTTTAGGGAACGTTTTGCTAGTTCGTGCATTATCATAATGTCACTACTGACAAACACACAAACTGAAGGAATACACCATGAAAGAAGTAATTGCTCAAGCTAGTCTAGGTATCCAACCCGCAGATGCAAAGAACGACGATAATGTCATTCATGTAGGCGACATGCGTTTCTTTAAGACCGATCATCACAGAGGACATCCTCTCATCGGGGAAGTTACTCGGGTGATGAGACACAAGACACAACTGCGTGATCGCTCAGGTAAAATGGTCAAAGTGACAAATGATCTTGTGGGTCGTCCTTATGTATTTCATCCGTACAACACCAAAAAGCGTCAAGAAGCACGAGCAGAAGCACGGGAAAATCGACGCAATCGAACCAAAGAAAATGCTTAAAAGGCACTTTCTTTGAAACATAAAATAGGGGACAATTGTCCCCTATTTTATTGGTTGTTTTTCCGTATAATGGCTATATATTGAAATTCTGATAAGGAGAAACGAAATGAAAAAGGGTGAACTACTTGGCAACATGATTGTTCTTGCTACCAATGCACATGCCGGACAGTTTGATCGCGGTGGAAAACCATATATTTTGCACTGCCTCGCTGTAATGGCGTTTCTTGAAACAGATGACGAAGAATTGCAGTGTGTAGCAATCGGACATGACATCATCGAAGATACCAAGACTACATGGCAGGATCTTAAGCATGCAGGTGCAACTGACCGGGTAATTTCTGCTATTCAGGCACTCACTAAGATGCCCGGACAATCATATGAGGAATATAAGGAAGGCGTGTTCAGCAATATTGATGCAATGCGTGTAAAAATGTGTGATCTCCGGCATAATTCAGACATTCGGCGATTGAAGGGTGTATCACAAAAGGATATTGAACGTATGGCAAAGTACCACATGTTCTATCTTGAAATTCAACAAAGACTCACTGAGATCAAATAATATGGTACATACCGTATCATATAAAAGTATTACAGAAACGGGCTCGACTCTATGGAAAACCACTGATGATATTTGGCACAATGAGTTGGGCCCAGCATTTATTTGGCAAAATGGAATTGTGGCATACTATTTGTTTGGTAGATGCTTCATCGACAAATTAGAATGGGAATGGTGGACCAAAAATATAGGAAAGTTCGATATCCCTGAAGATAGTTGGGATGATTTCATTATTACTGATCCCAAACTAAAAATAGAATATGAATTGAGATTTGGTTAATTATCCGTTGCTGTTGTGTTCTCATTGTTTTCTGTTATCAAGTGAGAACACAAGGAGATATCAATGGATGTTACTATCAAGACGGGATTATACCGTAATAATCCCGTCACCAATATGAAATTTGAGTTAATTAAAGATGTTCACGAAGGCAAAAAAGGCAAATATATCACCGTTAAAAATGACGGGCAAATGAACATCGATATTGAACAAATCCGCATTAAGGTTGAAAATTCATCTGATTATGAAATTCATGGATCTGATGTTGAAATAGTTCAAGAACAAGTAACTGAAGAAACAGATGATGAGGCAATGGATCGCATTGCATACCGTTTTAGAATTTTGGATGATATGACAAAAGCATGCATCTCTGGAAATATTCGGTCTTTTATTGTGCAAGGCCCTCCCGGAGTAGGAAAATCATATGGCATTGAAAAATTACTGGAAAAAGCCTCTGTCACCGAACGATTAGCTGATGCAAAATTAAAATATACTATAGTTAAGGGTGCAATTTCTGCATTGGGCCTATATGTTAGTTTGTTCAATGCAAGCGAACCTGGACATATTCTGGTATTTGATGACTGTGATGTATGGAAAGATACGGATGCAGTTAATATTTTGAAAGGCGCCCTTGATACAGGAAAATCTCGTAGAATTTCTTGGAATAAAGACTCGCGACTTCTAAAAGAGGAAGGAATTCCGAATTCATTTGAATTCAAAGGAAGTGTAATTTTTGTTACCAATGCAAATATGAATGATATTCGGTCAAAAATGATTAAACCTCATTTGGAAGCACTACAATCTCGTTCACATTATATCGATCTAACTATTAATAATCCACGTGATAAAATCCTTAGGATCAAACAGGTTACAAGAGACAATAATTTGTTTGAAAATTACAATTTCAGTCCAATGGATCAAACTGAAATCATAGAATATATGGATGAAAAGAAAAATAAATTGAGGGAAATGTCTCTTAGAATGGCAATTAAAATTGCTGATTTAAAGAAAGTATTTCCCTCAACATGGAAAGAAATTGCAAAAGCTACCTGTATGCTATAATTATATTATATTTCTGCAACTTCTGCAGTTAAAGTTAAAGTGATGTTACTCGGAGCAGCAGTACCAAAATATACTCGGACAGAAGTAGCAGTGATATTATAATAACCTATAGCTGTCTGCCAGGTTAATCCTGCGCCATGAGTAAATGAGAATATCGAAGGTGCTGCGGATAGTGCGAATGTAAAATCTGCAAATGTTGCACCGGTGACAACATTTGCAGTTGAAGTTTGCTTTAATCTGTAACCAGTAAGACACGCGCCGTTCAATTTATTCCAAAATCTATGGCGTGTCAACGAAGTAACAAATACAGTACCGGTGAAATTACTGATATCTGATTGTCCAACAAAATTAAGCAAGCAACCATCTACTAATGAATTTCCTTGCAAGAAATAATTCTTACCAACGTCAATGGATGTCTTGGTATAATCACCAGCATTGAATACAACACCACGTGATTGAATATGTGTATTGCCGTGCCATTGAAGATGACTTTCATCAAGTGTAGAATGTTGACGTTTAAAATCGACTGGAAAATCAACATATTCCCACATATTATCACGGATATTCGCAGTATGGAATACTCTATAACTAGCTGATGATCCTGTATATTTTACCGTTATACCACCAGTTTGAACACTCTGACTGTATGTGTCCGAAGCTGGGAAACGACCCATATGATTGCCACGTACCTCGAACTCAAAAATACCAGTAACACGGCCTGGCTCAACTTCCATATAGATTAGTGATGGAGTAAAAGCAGGATTTAATATTTTAGCGGTATACATTCTATTTTCACATATGTGAAAGTGATCCTCGTTTTGTAGAACAGATACTGCAGGTTGTCTTATCCAAAGACAAGCACCATTAACACTGACGTTATTACGACGGAAATAGAACCATTGCACCCAATTGGTCTTGACACCATGTGCGACTGTTGTACCGTCGTTTGTAGCAGGACCAATTTGACATAGCTCAATAGTCATATCATTTACACAATCAATCAACACACATTCGCCACTATGAGTAGAAGATGGTTGAACTGCGATATTATATAAATGGCACCACTGTACTAGACCTGAATTTGATTTAATGGGTAAACCATTGGCATCAGTACCATTAGTAGTAGCAACACCAAATATAATCCTGGCATTGTTTTGACCAGATAACGTGCCTTTACCACATCCTACACCAATGATCGCAGAGTTACTCTGTGTTACGATCTTGTCTGTATTGAATTTATAGGTAACACCTGCAGGAACTAATAACGCTCTACCACGTGATGCGTTTAACCAGTCAAAAGCAGCTTGTATAGCGGCGTCTTCTACGGATCCATCACCCAACGCACCGAAGCTACGAAGCGATCTAGCAGAACCATAATATTGGTCTAATAAATCCTGTACTGTTATACTGTCTCTGGACCCAATACTTTGGGCTCCACTAGTAGATGATAGTTTTTTATTTGCGCTTATTGCCGCTGCTGCTAATCCAAGTGGATCTGACGTACTCATTATTTTCTCCTAATAATTATTAAATGGTTAATAGTGATACAGGTACTGCCGCGGCAGTTACTGCCGCCAGCGCCGCATTAGGATGAGTACAATCTGTACTTCCTCCTGCCAAGAAATAACCACCATTTCCTGTTGCCTGTTGACCATTGGAATCCAATGTAATATTTGTTGCGGTTGTTCCATCCCAATTGCGTTCAACTTGAATACATGGATCCATAATTGCAGCAATATATCCGGTTTTGATATTTGCGTTAAGATATGCCATAGCACCATTTGATGTTTTGTCACGCAACCAATTATTATATTGTAAACGAAGTGCTTCCCAACTTGGTTTTGTTTGACCAGTATATGTAGCACCTGAATCAGTTGTGGCACACCGTGGCAAACATGTAGCAATTATAATTTTATTTGCTGCTCTGGTATAATTTTGGCATACTGAAAGTATAGCTGCTTGTGCTGCAGCCAAAGTAGTAATAGCACTGGTTGCAAAGTCATTTGAAATGGTGTGCAACAATACATAATCCACGTAGTCTGCTGCTCTTTTTGCGATTACATTGCTTGTTGTTAAATTAGCAGTAGTACTGGCAGGAACACCACAATTTAAATATTGACCGATCATGCCAGCTTGTTCCAATCCACGAACAATATATCCCCTGCCTAACGCATCACCAAAACCTGCGGATACGCTGTCACCGGCAACAAGCGATGTTACAGCCGGTGTTATTTGTTCACCGACAATAAACGCAGGTGCCCAATAAGTGCTTGAGCCTGCAACTGGCCCGCCAGCCGCTGAACCTGTATATGTTAGATCGCTTCCATCCTTTATTGTTGTTCCGTTAACCTGATCTGTTGTCCAAGGACTTCCTGAAGGAGGATAAGAACCACTCAAAATATTGTAATTACCGTATCCCCATGTCACCGGCCATTTTTGTCCGGATGTTACTGTTTTGTAAAAACGAATTGCCTGGTAGCTGTTCTTCAACAAACTTACTTTGTACACAGGAGAACTTACAATTATTTCTCCGTCACCGATAATATGACCTGTTTTGCCACCTGTGCTTACTGCTGCAAGAGTTGACGAAGGAAATGAAATAATAGCAGGTTCTGATGTACCTCCTTGTTCCAACGTTAGACGAATTGTAACTCCATTACCAGGCTTGGTTAATGCACCTGAGCCACTTGCAGGAGAACCATTCGCCAACACAGCGGAAAGCCAAGCATAATCACTGTTTAATTGGTAAAAAATTCTATCTGTTCCGCTTGTTTGTGTGGTACCATTGGTAAGCTGGGTGTTTTGTGGAACACTTCCTCCTTGAGGAGCAGCAATTCTAACTCTGCGTTGTTTAGAAGACACCGACGTTGCTTTGGTAAGGGCCGAAGCGCCGAGCCCAAGTGCATCGCTGCCCACGCTCATTAGTTTGTTCCTCTGTAAGATACTGCAAGTGTGGTATCTGCGGTTCCGGTGCGCGTAACTTTCAGATATCCACCGAATACCATAACAGAATAAATTCCATTATTTGCAGAACCTGTTATTGCAGAGCCAACTACCTGGCTTAGATCATGTTTGAGTAGGGTAGCAGTAACGTAGTTTACTCCGTCAGTAGAATGTGTGACCGCAAGGCTATCTGCATTTAAATTTGCGATTTGAAGTTGGACACCACCGTATGTTACTACAGGAATTGCAGCGCCACCGAGTTGAGGTGTGGTAAGAGCAAGCTGTGTACTTGGGGGCGAAATTGTCGCCCATGGGTTACTGATATTTGCTGCGCCCTGAGATGCAATAATGTTTCCTGATGTAACTGCAATGTTTCCTGATGTAACTGCAATATTACCGGAAGTAACTGCAATATTACCGGAAGTAACCGAAACGTTTCCTAATACAGGTAATGCAGGACTATCAGTTGCAAGAACTACGGGCAATGCATTTGCAGAGACGTTGACACCTAAATTAGGAAGAGTATTAATTGTTTGTGTGACGTTCGAGGCGTCTTTTACTGTAATTGATGGCATTTAAAATTCCTCTTTGTTGATGATATTTATAGATTTTTGCTTGTTTTGGGGAATATTAAATTAAATGCCTTTGTAATTTTATTTCAACTATGATATAATTTCAGCATGAAAAGTGCGAAAATCATTATTAAAAACGAGGTTCAGTGCAAAATCGATGGATTAGACGTTGAAACCAGAAGAAAATTAAATAAAAAATTTGAATTTGAAAAACCAGGCGCAAGATATTTGACCAGTGTAAAATATGGTAGATGGAATGGTAAGGTATCATATTGTACTATTAGTGGATCTACTTATGTAAATTTATTGGAAGAAATTGTTCCAATATTGGAACAAGATGGATACCACTTGGAACTAGAAGATAAACGAGATCACACAATCAAGTTTGAATTTGAAGAAGTAACGAAAGATTCATTCAATGATGTATTGTGGCCAGAAGGACATGTATTAGCTGGAACACCAGTTGTACCAAAAGATCATCAACTGCAAATTATTAATGGGTGCTTACAGAATCCCCAATCTATCTATTTGGCTGCAACTTCTTCAGGGAAAACTTTGGTCACAGCAGCACTTTCAAAATCAGTTGAAAAATATGGTAAATCATTGGTAATTGTTCCTAATAAGTCACTTGTCGTACAAACCGAAGTTGATTACGTTAACATGGGGTTAGACGTCGGTGTTTATTTTGGTGACAGGAAAGAATTAGGAAAAACTCACACTATTTGTACGTGGCAATCATTGAATGCAATATTGAAGGCAAGGCAAGAAAATCCCGCGGATACACGTTTGGATAATTTTTTGGATGTAATATGTGTGATATGTGATGAAACTCATTTGTGTAAGGCAGAAGTTCTTCGAAAACTACTAAACGAAACTTTTGCACATGTTCCATTACGATGGGGTTTAACTGGTACCATGCCAAAGGATCCAATGGATCAAATGGCACTATTTGTTTCGATTGGTCCAGTAATCGGCCAAGTTGCTGCAAAAGATTTGCAAGAAATTGGCATTCTTGCGAAATGTCATGTTAACATAGTTCAATTAAAAGATAATATATCATTACCTAACTATCAATCAGAATTAAAATACTTATTAGAAGATGAAAAACGATTAGATAAAATGGCGCAACTTATCAAGCGGGTTGCAGCAGATACAGGAAATACTTTGGTATTAGTTGATAGAATTAACGCAGGCAAAGAATTAGCAAAGCGTTTAGATGATGCAGTGTTCATTAACGGTAGTGTATCTACTACTGACAGGTCATCTGAATTCAAAGAAATCAACGAAGATGACAATCGAATCACTATTGCAACATATGCTGTTGCATCCACCGGCATCTCCATTAACAGATTGTTCAATCTTGTCATGATTGAACCCGGAAAGTCATACGTTAGGACAATTCAATCTATTGGACGTGTACTTAGAGTTGCACCGGACAAAGATTTTGCAAATATTTGGGACATTACTAGCAACTGCAAGTATTCAAAAAAACATTTAACCGAACGTAAAAAATATTATACGGAATCAAATTATCCGTTTGAAATAGAGAAATTGGAATACAAATGAAAATATTATTATTAGAAAATACCCCGTACGATTTGGAAAATTTACCAGAAGAAGTAGATGATGTAAGATTTTCTATTCTCGACAATTCAACGCCGGCCAATGTTGATTTTGTATTCAACCAATTAATTTTCGTTGAATCATTTAATGCACCTGCACTTGTGTTGAAGATTGGAACAAATATTATTAAAATGCCAATTGATTGGCAAATTTTAATAGGAGAACAAGAGCATGGTGATCTTGAAACAGTACCTCTAACCAGTTTAAATGATAGAGGCTTCAATGCATTTGCTTTTAATCCATTGAGTTCTTACTCACCTGAATTTCTCCCGATTGAAATTATTGACATTTACCCGGATGTTACCTGGTATACACCTAGGTTACGCAATGGTCAATTTTTATCAGTTCCGTTGCAAAATAAAGATAGACCTTTGTGTGCATATTTTGTAAAAGATATTAGCAAAGCCTGTGAAGTAGTTGATTACGGACTTGTATGGTAAAGGATAATATAGTGACAGTGTTTGAAATGCAAGCAAATAAATCATATAGATCAAATGTATCGGGATTAATTCGAAATTTATTTGCAACAGAAGAAACAAATAAAATCGCAAAATTCATGAAAGATAGGAAAGAAACATTAAATGAAGTTTTTTGAAAATTGGATTATTCGTCAATACGAAAAAATACAAACTAAACGTAATTACATTTATTATAGTGCGTCAAGTGGTAAAGCGGACAGCAGTTCAGTGTCGGATGGCAATTCGGGATTTCAGGGATTTTTAGAAGATTATCGACACCGTCCTTTTCATTTTAAGGTATTCAAAGCTGGACACCAAGGTCTAATCATCGAATATAGAGCTCCGAAATCACTGCCTTCTAATGGAAATATATATTCGTCCGGAGATGACTATGAAGTTCGTTTAGAAATGGTACCAAATGTAGATGAATTGCCTGCCAAAATCAGCAGAATTATAGTAGAAGCAGCCATTCGACTATGACAGATCAATCAAAAGATCCAACACTATTCGAAATGATTGATGCAATTGATCGCAAAGAATATGATTTTTTTGATAAACTTACAGTGGAACAACAATCAAAAGTTGTTCCATTCATGTTGTTGCAATGGATGAGTTCAACTAAGTCCAAATCTCAGATACAAGAATATTATTTGAATAGTGTCAATTATCACGCAAATAAATATTTTTTTAATGAACATGTATCAAAGCATCCAAAATTGCTATGGATGATGTTGTGTGCTTCTTCTCCGGGAATAGGAAAACAATATCACCAATGGATTCCACAAATAAGAGATAAGGTGTCGAAATTAAAAGATTCTCCGACAAAAAAGGAAATGAATGAATATTTCACTAAAATTTATGGAAATCTAGATAAATCACTTTTGAACGAATTGACAACCACTTTTATTGACGAACACAAAAAGAAAAAATATCTTGCGACGAGATTTCCAAACATGAAATTATCAGACATTGAAAGTATGTCACAATTAGTAACGGATGATGAAATTGCCACGTGGGAAAAAGAAAGCGGAAACACCTGAATTATTTTGTGAATTCTGCAAAAGAGAATTTAAACAATCTGGTGCTTTTGTCACACATGTTTGTGAACAGAAACGTAGATGGAATGACAAAGATGAACCAGTTTCTAGAATAGCATTCCAGTGTTGGTTGGATTTCATGAGTAGAAATTCTATTTCTAAAAAGCAAAGAACTTTTCAAGAATTTATGAAATCTCCGTATTACATTGCATTTAAAAAACTTGCGTTATATTGCATCAATGTTAAATGTTCTAATCCATTGCAATATTTGGCATGGTTATGTGAAAAACAAATTAAAATTGATACTTGGAACAAAGACAAATATTATAATCAATTTCTGATGACCTATCTGCGCTCTGAAGATCCGTTTGATGCACTAGAAAGAAGTGTAAAAGCAACTCAGGAAATTTCTGAAATTGCCGGAATTGAATGTAATGATTGTTTTCGATATGCGAACCAAAACAGAATCATTCAATATATCGTTAATGGTAGGATATCACCTTGGATGTTATATCAATCCAACAGTGGCCAACAATTTCTTGAAAATCTGAATGAAGCACAACAATTGATGATTATTGATTATATTAATCCTGAAATGTGGTCTGTTAAATTCAGAAAATATAAAGAAGAGACTGACCAAATTAAAAATATTCTGGCACTAGGAGGATATTAATGGATAATAAATGTTTATTTTTCTACCGATCTTGGATAAATGATTATTTGACTTTGTATCATGATGCTCAAAATCAAATGCCAGGAACAGGTGATTGGGCACTCCGTAGATTTGGACAAGAATATATTTCCGGAGAGCATTATGTTACATGGTGGAATGAAAATTCTCCTAATATAACAGGACCATTAAAAAATACTAAATTGTTACTTGAGCCTGTACCACTCGACCCTAATTCTATTCAAAACAAATATTATTTTGTTTTTGAAACGACTGAAAAATGTGTAGAATTCATGATTCGATATGGATGACATTTCAGATAAAAAATATTATTGCATTGCTAGAGATGTTGACCTTGAAAGCTGGTGCGAAAAAATGCTAGGAGAATCAACGCCGGAAGGAAGATGGATGAAATTTGGTTCATTCATTATTATGGATGAAAAAGGATTTGCAGTCTTTTCCCTTTCGCATTGATAATTAATTTTGTTCATGATATGTTCTCTTTATTAAAAAGGAATATAACTTGGCAAAACATTTGATGATAGATATGGAAACGTTAGATACGCAGACATCAACGGTAATACTTTCGATTGGTGCAGTAACATTTGATCCATTATCCAATAAAATTATAGACTCAATCGAAATTAAACCTTCTATTGAAGAGCAAACAGAGGTTTACAACAGAACTATTAGTGAAGATACCTTGGCTTGGTGGGCAAAACAATCCATCGAAGCACAAGATGCTGCATTTTCGGATGAAGGTCGAGTATCATACAAAGAAGCAATGCAACAATTGGCTAAATTTTCTTTTGGTCATCAATCAGTATGGTCAAACGGATCAATTTTTGATATTATGATTGCTGAATCCGGATTCAGAGAATTAAAAATTTCTATTCCGTGGCAATTCTGGAATATCCGTGATTGTAGAACAATTTATGATATTGCAGGAGTAAGTCTCAAGGATAAAAAATATGCATCCAAAACAACTCACAATGCACTTGAAGATGCTATTCACCAAGCAAATGTAGTTCAGGATGCATATCAAAAATTACGCAAATTGGGATTAACTCATCTAAAATGAAATTTAATGCAGATATTGACATTGATGTGGGAAATAGATTGGATGTTATAAAACATTTTGATCATATTCATGCTGCTGTCAGCAAAAATGGAAATCTTCAACGACATCCAAGTGGTATATATGTAACTGAGATTCCGATGAATCCAGTAACAAATATGTGTTCATTTGATTATGAGGAAGCAGACAAGAGAGGATATTTCAAGTTGGATATTCTTAATGTTTGGATCTACAATCATATTAGAAATGACGAACATTTGGAATATCTTATGAGAGATCCTGATTGGTCAATGCTATACAACAAATCAATCGTTGATAAATTAGTTCACTTGAACAATTCTTGGGATATTTTATTGAGCATGCCCGAAGAAATAAATTCCATGGAAAAGATGGCTATGTTTCTTGCAATCATCCGACCATCTAAAAAACATTTGGTGGGCAAGACATGGAATGAAATTTCCAAAACAGTGTGGACAAAAGATGCATCAGGATACGTATTTAAAAAAAGTCATTCTTTTTCATATGCACAACTAGTAATGGTTCATATGAATCTATTATCGGATAATCCGAATTTAACATTTTGAGGAAATACCATGTTATCATTAGAAACAATTTTTGAGGCTATCGAAGCAGAAAGAAAGTATCAAGATTTAAAGTGGGGATCGCTTGAAGAAAAGAACCAATCATTGGCAGGCTTCATGCTTGTCATGAAAAAAGAATTGGAAGAAGCAGAACAAGGTTGGATGAAAAATGAACCAGGCAGACATTCTGCATTGGGTGAAATCATTCAAGTTGTTGCTACAGGTGTTGCAGCCCTGCAACAATATGGATTAGAAGGCAATTGACCATTTTGCATTTGTTTTCCACGAGAATGATGATACAAGATGTCAAGGAGATAATAAAATGAAAGATGGATTAGTTTCTGTGGTGATAGGTATTCTGTATGCATTGTTCGGTGCATTTATATTTTTGACTGTCATTCTGGGTCTATGCTGGTTAGAAGCAATCGTAGAACGTCATGCAGGCGTATTACCGGGAATTTTTGTATTTCTGGCATCGGTGTTCTCGTTAATTGCCATTCCTTGTGTATATATGGACCGGAGAAAATAATGTGATCGATTTCAAAATTTTAAAAAAAGCAATCATTGCTACAGTTTATAAGACTATATTTCCCCTGTTATTAATTTTTGCCGGAATGTTTCTTTTTGTTGGTTTCTTAAACCTAATTGCAATTTTATTCGTGATAATGTGGTTAGTAACAATGATTGCATACCAATATGATAAAATTAAAAGGAATTATTAATGAATAAATCGGAAGCAAAAATTTGGGCGAAAGCAATTTTTTACAAAGCCGTTGTACCGACAATATTGTGGACATTAGGAATTTTAGTAGCATTTGCATTCATTGTTGGATTCTTACTGATTGTACATCATTTTATGGGGGATGGCGTAACCGTTGCCTTTTTGTTCCTCATTATATGCTCTCCAATGTTTTATCTAGCGTTTGACATGTTATTTGGGGAAGCAGTAAAAAATGAAGTGAAACGAGTTAAAGAAGAACGTCAACGAGTGATTGACAGGTTAAAATTTTAATGACAACTTTTGCACAAGAATGGTGGGATTTTAACTCTAATAAATCGGGGTGGGAAGATAAATTTTTGGATTTGTTGTCCGGTGATCAAGAATTTGATGATTTCGCAACAGATTCATATGATTCTTCCATAACGATCATTAATGCATCCAATAATTGGCGCCTATCAATCAACCAACAAAAATATTTGTATGATTCCGGGTTCATTAGAATTTACGTGAAACACAGTGACGGCTGGGACACTCATTATCGTATTTTGCCAAATGGATCAATGTCCAAAGGTTGGAGAAGAAAATATTATCCAGTTTCACCAAATAGCGATACATCAGGTTATTTTGAAATTAGTTACTGGCCAGAAGATTGGAAGCAAACACATTGGTTAGAAACAGGATATATGAGAATTGTTCCTGATCCACTAGATAATTAAGGCATTTTGCGAACTAGAATAATAGATTTTCTTTTTGATTTTTTCTTAGAAAGTTCTGTAATACTAGTAACAGGACCATGAATAATATTCAATGTTTTGTTGGTAAATGTTCGTAAATATGGTTTAAAATCATTCCATTCTTCTTTAAGAAAAATATTAATGGGAATCTCTCGACCAGATTCCCACCACCATGTTTCACCCAATTCTAAAAATTTTTCTCGCAAAGAGGAATCCAATATAGATCCGTAATCATACAAGGTAGTGACAGTTTCGTCCCTATTTTGTATGATTCCTACGTATTCATTGCTTGCGTATAAACACACTGATATGAACGGGTATGTTTCTGATAGTTTGGTAAAAAAAGAACTTTCCATTAATGATATTTATCACCAAAAATCTTGATAAATAATTAACGGATATAGGAGCGTTTTTTGTTTGTTTCAGACATATATTTTTATTACCAGAGAATTATTGCAGTAACTATATCCGGTACATCATCGAGAAAGTTTGTCCCATTGTATTCAAAACCTGTATATTTAAATCGCGGAGTTGACAACAGAGTTGAATTTAAGGTTCTTAATCAACAACAAAAACCAGTTGATTTAACTGGTTCAACATTAGTATTCAGGATTTTAAATCCAACGGGAACAGAAATCTTATTAGAATCCCAAATGACAAATGATCTCCCGTTAACGGGAATTGCTTCGGTAAATTTAGTAGCAAATGATTTAATGTCCATCACAGAACAAAAATGTATCTATACATTAGAAATTATTACAACAACCAATTCCTATGCATTGAACATAGATCAAAATCCAGGAGCAAGAGGTGATTTATTCATCAATGATTCTATTTTTCCTGCCTTCGTTCCATCACAGTATGTAACTATACCTTCCGGACAAATATTTCCGAACACCCTTCCATTACAACACAATACCTTGGCTGTCGTTCAACCTTATTATAGCAGCAATATTTCTCCCCCTGAACAACCGTTGACAACTTTTCAAGCAACGTATGATAATTTCTATGGTAATGTAGTCATTCAGGGCACGTCAACCATTAATGGTGAATGGTATAATATCTTAGAACAAGATTATGCATATGTGACTGACACCTTTAGTTACAATGTACCGGGATTCCATCCGTACATAAGGATGGAATTTACCAGTAATGTAGGAACGGTAACAAATATTTTATATCGTTAATACCGTAGTTCTTGTAATATTATTATAAATCAATTAGAATAGCGTATGTTAGATTTATACAATGCTGTTCAAACTCCAATGAGAAAAGCATCCGGGGGCTGGATGAGTTTTAATGCGCCTTGCTGTCATAATCGTGGACATCGACAAGATAAAAAGCGGCGCGGCGGGATTAAACAAATAGACAACAATACTCAGGTATATCATTGTTTTAATTGTGGATTCTCATGCAGTAATATATTGGGGAAATATCTATCTTCTAATCTTAAAACTCTTTTAACATGGCTGGGATATGATCAAGAACATATTGCTAGATGGAATTTGGAATCAATTTCCCATAAAGATATCTTGGATTTAGTAGAATCAAAATCAGAAGAAATAACAAAACGACTGAAATCAGTGGATTCTTTTAAAGAAGTAAATCTATCAAAAGAAATCATTTTAGACGAACTCAATCCAACCCATACTCCACACATAGACTATATTAAATCTCGTGGATTTTCTCTAACAGAATTTCCTTTCATGTATGCTGATCCAAAAGATCATTTTGGAAAGGAAGGAATCGTGATTCCATGCACGTTTGATGGGAAAATAGTGGGAAAAGTTACACGATATTTAAATCCCGGTACAGCATTAAAATATAAAAATGAATATCCACATGGATACATGTTTGGATATGATATGCAACGTCCTGATTGGGAAGCATGTATTGTAGTTGAAGGAATTTTAGACGCATTAAGTATTAATGGGTGTGCATTGGGTCATGCTGAAATAAGTCCTACACAAGCAGCCTTATTGTATAAATTACACAGAAAAATAATAATTGTTCCGGATCAAGATGAGACGGGACTTAATATTTGTGATCAGGCACTGGGAAATGGCTTTTATGTTTCTATTCCGTATTGGGACGAAGATGTAAAGGATGTCAACGATGCGGTTCTCAAATATGGAAAAATACCGACTTTATTGTCGATACTACAAAATGCAACAAAAAGTGCAGTTACAATTAGAATGCGGAGAATGAAAATTGAAAATAGACTTCACTCCTGAAGTACAAGAATTGTTTATTAGAATGATGGTTTCTAATCCAGAACTTTATACTAGAGTATTAAGCATTGTCAACCCATTAAATTTCGATAGATCACTTAGAAAATGTATGGAATTCATTGTTGACCACACCTCAACATATAGCATTATGCCTGATCCAACTCAAATATTGGCAACAACGGGTAAAAATATCGAAATAATTCCTGACTTGACAGAAAGTCACGGGGAATGGTTCATCACGGAATTTGAAAATTTTACCAAGAGACAAGAATTAGAACGCGCAATCTTGAAATCTGCTGAATACCTTGAAAAAGGTGACTATGAACCAGTAGAAAAATTAATCAAGGATGCGGTCCAAATTTCGCTACAGACTGATTTAGGTACTGATTATTTTGCAAATCCAATTGAGCGAAATGAAAAATATTTCAATCAAGGTGGACAAATCAGTACGGGCTGGCCACAAATGGATCGAATTCTTTACGGAGGGTTTGATAGAGGAACACTAAACATTTTTGCTGCCCCTTCCGGTGGTGGTAAGAGTCTCGTCATGATGAATTTGGCACTCAACTGGCTTCAGATGGGAATGAATGGTGTTTACATTACTATGGAGCTCGGCGAAGAACAAACTTCGCTTAGAACAGATGCCATGTTGACGGGCATGAGTACAAAAGAAATCAGAAAAAATCTGGAAGATGCTGCATTAAAGGTTAGAATTTCATCAAAAAAGATGGGACAATACAGAGTAAAGAGACTTCCTGCTCAAAGCAATATTAACGCAGTGAGGTCATATATTTCTGAATTGCGAATTCAGACAGGAATGAAAATCGATTTTATTATTATCGATTACCTTGATTTGATGTCTCCTGCAACAGTAAAAGTTAACGCATCAGATGTATTCACCAAAGACAAATATGTCAGTGAAGAAATCAGAAACTATTCAATTGAAGAAAATTTAATTGCAGTAACTGCATCACAGATTAATCGTTCAGGTGTAGATGAAGTTGAGTATTCACACGCATCTGTGGCAGGCGGAATCAGTAAGATATATACGGGTGATAATGTGTTCGGTATTTTTACTTCTCGCTCTCTTAAAGAAAGAGGTAAATATTTAATGCAATGTTTGAAATCAAGAAATTCAACTGGTGTAGATCAAAAAATTGAGTTGGACTACAACATAGAAACGATGAGAATTACTGATTCAGATCCATCCGAGGCCGAACAAGAAAAAGCAAGAACAAGTTCAATAATGTCACAAATTAAAACTCGTGTTTCTGCAAATACTTCAGATTCAGGCGAAGTTGTAATTACGAATAGAGAGGAGCCGAGTAGTGCGTATGCAGATGTTCAAGGTTCAAAGCTCAAATCTTTGTTAAATTCACTAAAGGATAAATAAAAAACAATGAGTATAGTTGAAATTATACACCAGATAAATTTATTTTGTTATAGAAAAAATAAAAAAAATGATACTAAGGAACTGAACAATAGAATCGTAGAAGATAAATGGTGGGTTAAAAAAAATTTAGTTACATTGAAAGAAAATATTATTTTCCATACAAATTTTCTTCCAGTTCAGACTAAAATAACTGATAGAATCCGACATATTACTGCAGGGATCACCTCAATAAAAAAATGTCATCGGACTGAATGTAATAATAATTCAACCTGGCAAGGAAACATGTATGCAAAATATTGTTCGTATAAATGCAATGCAATAGACAATGCAAGATACGGAAAGGATAATTATTTTGGAACTGATGCAGGAAAAAACAAAATAAAAGAAATATGTATCGAAAAATATGGTGTGGATAATTTTTCCAAAACTGGCGATTTCACGTCATTTATGAAAAATTGGCATGAAACAAGAGATGATACTGAAAAACAATCAACACAATTAAAACGAGAAGAAACAAATATTGAACGATACGGCACTAAAACTCCATTCCTGAATGAAACAGTTAAAGAAAAAATAAAAACAACCATGATTGAGAAATATGGGGTAGAATCTCCGTTACAGTCCAGTGACATTTTACAGAAAACTATTGAAACTAATCTAGCACGATATGGCAAAAAAAATTTCTTACAACAGCATATCAGCACTGATCATTTAGCAGGGTTGGAATCAAAGGAATGGGTAGAAAAACAATTACTGTTAATGAGTACAAAGCAATTGGCAGAAATAACAAACTCATCATACAGTGGTATTTGCCAAAAAATAAAAAAATTGGGAATAGACCTAACGAAATATTCTTATTTTGAGAAAGAAGTTAAGTTGTTTATTGATGAAATACTGCCCGGCCCGAATGCAATAATTGAACTAAACAACAACAGTATGTTGAATAAAAAACATATTGATATATATTTACCGGAGTTAAAGTATGGAATCGAATGTGATGGCGTATATTGGCACATTGAACGAAATGGAAAACCGAAAAATTATCATGTTACAAAAACAAATTTAGCAGAGCAAAAAGGAATAAAATTGGTTCATATTTTTGAAAATGAATGGCAGGAAAAAACAAATATTGTTAAAAATCGCATAAAAATTGATCTCGGGATTACTGAAATTTTTTACGCAAGAAAATGCACTGTACAAAAACTTTCAACTAACCAAGAAAAAGAGTTTTTGGAAGAAAATCATTTACAGGGCTATGTTAGTTCCAGAATTGCATACGGTTTATTTTATGGCAACGAACTTATATCAGTTATGACATTCGGGAAAAGTAGATTTGACAAAAAAATGGAATGGGAATTATATAGACTCGCAACGAAGAACAACTATAGTGTCACGGGAGGATCAGCAAAATTATTTTCTGCTTTTATTAAAGAACACAATCCATCAAACATAATTAGTTATTGTGATCGCAGGTGGTTTACAGGAAATGTGTATAAGTCGTTAGGTTTTGAATTTTCCCACAACAGTAACCCCAATTATTTTTATTTAGAAAACAATGGAACATTATCGTCACGACAAAAATATCAAAAGAACAAATTAAAAAACATCCTAGAGAATTTTGATCCGGCCCTAACTGAATGGGATAACATGCAAGCACATGGATACGATAGGATATGGGATTGCGGAAATTCCGTTTGGAAATGGAATAGTAAAAAATCAATTAAATAATCAAAACAGGAAGAAAAATGCAAAAAAATACTCGGAGCCTTTTAGAAGAATTGCAGTCTATGGGCGAAGCAAAAGACATGAACCATGTAATTGAATCTAGAGCATCTAGTATCATATCCAGTGCTATTAATTTGATTGAATCATTGCATAAATCATTTCCTCCCGAGAAAGCTGAATTATTAGAAAAACGATTACTAAGTGCAATTAAAAACAAAGATAAAACCAAATTCTCTCGTTCATTAAAAAAGAAAACACCATGAAAATCAGTGAAATAATTAATGAAGCTCAAGTAAAACCATATACAAAAGAGGAACTTGATCTATCAAAATTAAATGAGTTCTTAGAGAAAAATTGCAGTGATGCATACAACTATTCTCCTCCTGTATTATGGGGAGGATTTAGAGTTGAACGAAACGGTTCGCATGCCAAACCATGGTTAATTGATCCATCATCCGGAGAAAGAAGATCAGAGAATACAATGAATGGATCGAATCAATATACATTGATTATGGATAATTCACCTTATTTAAAAAATTATCCAAAGAGAAGCAAATCATTCATCGGATCAACTTCATTTACTGTAGCACGATCATACGGAGAACCTTGTGCGATTTTTCCTGTTAACGGAACAAAAATTGCAGTATGTCCATATATGGATTTGTGGGACACCAAACTCGATTTAAGACCAGTCGGAGGCCCACAAAAAGGCGGAATCGATGCAATCAATTATTATCTTTCAGAATTGGGATTTGATCAAAAAACATACGGTGATTTGGTTGCTTACGGAAACAATCCCAAAACGCAGGAATTTATAGATACAACACATTATATACGAGAAGAAAATAAAATTCCTGCTAATAAAATTATTTCGTATTTACAAGAACAATTGTCTCCCGATCAAGCCGGATTTAAATTATTGGATATTTCACAGTTGGGCGAAGATGAATTTAACAAAGAGATTTGGTTTTCTGGACCATGCGTAGTTGTTCCGTATGAAATTTACAAAGAATTAAAATAAAAGGTAAAAATATTTAGATGAGAATCAGAGAAATAGTATCAGAGGGCTTTTTCACATCTGCACTTAAAGGTGCATTTACTGGACAAGGAACTCAACAACAATTAACACAAGATATTTTTCTTCGTGATTTTTATCAGGACGCATTGACCTCTTTGAAAAATGGTATTAAAGGTGGATTGGTCGACCCGTCACTTGATACAGAATTAACATTGGCATCTAAACCAGAACCAATCAAACCCGAAGTTGTACAACAAGCAGAAAAAGCAAAACAACCGGAACAAAAGGGTAAACAACTCAGTCAAACTCCCAATGCTATTAGAAAAAGGGCAGCAAGAGCAAAACAAAAATATGATTCTACACCATCGCCGCAAGCTTGGGAAGATCCAGTAACAGAAGCAATTGATCCTAATACAGGAAGACCGGATCCAGAAGAACAATTGAGTATTGCTGAATTTCTATTTGATTGGTTTGAGCAATATATGTATGGTGTGAATTGGCTTCGTGGTAAACCAATCATTGTACAAACATTGAATAAGATTCAAACTGATTATCCTAGAAATTTTAAAGCTAACGTTGGAAAACTTGCAAATCTTGGATTTGCCCTGTCAAAGGCAGGCAATCAAATGGCAGCAGGAGCATTCAATGCAGCAGAAGTCACCTCGAAACCAAATCAACAACCTACCCAACAATCATCCTCACAACCAAATGATGTTGACAAACACTTAATAGATACGCTAAAAGATTTGAAACAACATAATCCCGATGCATTCAACAAAAGAATGAATGAATTACGAAAAAGAAATAGGGACATGTATACTAAATTAACTCGCGCATTAAGGTAATATCTTGGAAAAAGAACTTTTATTGAAATTAGAACAGATTGTCGAAAGTGTTTCATTGGGTAAATCTCATTTGGAACACCCTGAGGATTTGGTATTTTTGGGAGGAATTTCTGGCGCGAAACAGGCTCTTGCCGCAATGCAACAAACAGTCGCCAATCCCGACAATATTACATTAAAATTAGATGGCTACCCCGCGCTGATCTTCGGTAATGGTTCAGATGGAAGATTTTCTATCATGGACAAACACATGTTCAATAAAAAAGATGGATCCGGTCGACAAGTATTTTCTCCTGCCGATTTTGCAAACTATGACAAAAATAGAAATGTCGATAGACCAGAGTTACACAAAATCATAGAATTAATTTGGAATGGACTGAAAAAAGAATGTGACAATCAACCAGGTTATTACTGGGGTGATTTATTATTTCATCAACCGTTAACAGATAATAAAGGTACGTATACCTTTAAGGCAAATCCAAATGGATTGACATATACTGTACGCGTTAACTCAGATATCGGAAAATTATTAACCGGAAAAACTGCAGGAATCGCAATTCATCAGTATCTTAGTGCGAATGCAATTTCGGTGAATGAGGCTAAATCGTTGAATGGATCACTTGGGAATTTAATAAACAATTCAAATGTTGCATTGCTTCCCAGCAAATTACCAATTGTTCCTGAATTAATTCTTGATGCTAACTTAACCAAAAAATTACAACAAGATATCTCTCAGTACCAATCAGCAGTCGATCAATTGATCAATACTTCGCCGATGGCATCCAAAGCATTCTCTGGTCTATTCACTGTTTTTGTCAATAAAAAAATTGTTACAGGAAATCTTTCAAAATTATACGGAGATTTTTTTGAATTCATTCAAAATAGAAACATGTCCTCAGAGGGAATGAAACAGAAAATTATTCAACATTTATCTGATAATAAACAAGGCGTGATTGGCATTTTCCAAATTTGGACGGATTTATACAACATCAAAATGAATTTAGTGAAACAACTAGATAAATCAATGAAATCAAGTCCGATTAAAGGATTTCTGGATGACGGAACAGAAAGTCACGAAGGCTTTGTTTCAGATGGTGTAAAATATGTAAATCGCACCGGTTTTGCAGCACAAAATTTATCAAAAAAATAACCCAAATTACGAATTTTTGCGGCATTGAATAAATAATTTCATAAGCATTTATGCTTGACAAATTAGAAGGATTTATTTATGACTCAATTTACCCGTAAGAATGGCGATCTTAAACCAGTATTTCACAGTGACGTTGCTGGCTATACCTGGACTGCCACTGATGACGTAACAGCTAACGTTGCTGTTCAACTAGGTGGACCAAAACTAGACTTCTTCACTACAACTGCAACCGGTACTCTAACTGGTACGCAAGTCTACACTGCCGTTAAAGCAATTCAACAACTAGGTGTTATTAACATTTATCAGTATGGTAATGCTACAAATAACACATTAGCTTTTGCTGTATACCCAGTAGGCGCTTGGACAACCACAACTATCGATGCTGCTCTAGCTAATGTCGGTATTACTGGTACTACTACAACTCTTGGTGCTTCTTTCACTGCTCCATCTGACGTATAATAGATTACCAAACATCAAACAAAAAAGCCTAGAAATTTCTAGGCTTTTTTTGTGGCTTTAAATAGTTGCATGATAGTTAGATGTTATACAAGTTTTGATATAACAGTAGATTCAAATAGAAATTCACCTACAAAAATGTTTTCACTTGAAAAAAGAAATGCTCAAATTAATTTTGATACTATTTTGCAAGTAATTTCAATGCGGTCGCAACCTGAAATCAAAACTTATCCGGAAAAAATACCAGACTCCGATGATTGGATGTTTGAATTCGAAGTATTCCATACAGGAGTTTTTGAAAAAAATGAAAATAAACTTGGATTATTAGAAGATGATTGTAATAATGTGCCGATGATTGGTACAGGAAATGCAATATTAATGTTGAATTCAGGAAATAATATTAGGTTTGAGGTAGTATCAGATGCATAACGAAGAAACTAGATTGGCAACATATTTCAGAAATGAAATACAAAATATCCGTCAAGATATTTTGATTTCGGAAATTAATGGAGGATATCGCATGTTTAATACATTTGACGTTATTGTGGGTTCTCCGATAGTAGTAAATTATAATCAATTGACAAAAAAATTTAATAATCTAAAAACTGCATTCGCTTGGTGCCTTTTAGAATTTAATAGAAAATGGATAGAAGCAAACAGATTACTTCAATTGGATTTGAAATATGAAAGTATACTTTTTTCTATCGCGACATTAAAACAAAAACTACGAAATTCACCAGATGAAATCATAAAAATTAAACTATATGCAAATGAAGAAAAATTGGTTTTAGTCCAACGTGAAATAGATCGAATTATAAAACATGCAATTAATATTCAACGGGGAAATTTCCCAAGAGCAATAAATAATAGAAACTATAGGATTACATAATGAAACTTAACGAATTTACACGAAAAGATTCTGCTGTTGCAGCACTTAAAGAAAATTTTCAAATGGATTTTAATCCGGCAGAAATGAAAAGGGCCGATGCAACGAGAATGCTTGGTAAAGTAAGAAAACTTATTGCAGAGACAAAAATCAGTAAAGAACGACATGATTCTCATAAAAGTTCTTCTTATCTGAAATTGACGTTCATGGAACAAGCACTTTCCTCTCACCTTGGCAACAAGTCAACTAGGATTGTTGTTGAAAATATAGAAGTTGAACGTTCACAGGTTATTTTAGCTGCACAGGACCTAATTGATAGTGTGCAAAAAATGTATGAGGATGTCAATGATATTCTGGTAAAAGAATTGCCTGCACTGGTAAGTTCAATTCAATCCGAAATTGGTGTCAATGAAAGCAGAAGCTTTAATGACAAAGCCACAGAAACATTAAATTCGTTGAATTCTGCTCTGCAAGAATCAAGGTCAAACCTCCAATCTGCATTGGATATTGTTACCGGAAATGCCGAAGAAGAATCATTTGATGATATGAGTGATGCTGATATGGATCTAGAGCTAGATGATCAAGGAATGGATGATTTAACTGATCTTCCAGAACCAGAAGGCGATGATTTCGGCGATGACAATGATGTAGATTTTGACGAAACACAAATTGACATCAATCCTGCAGGTCGTACAAAACGCTAATGAGACTATATGAATTCACCGATGAGGCAGTAATTCCCACTAAAATGGTTGCATTGGTCAATCAATTGCAATCTGATTTGGATTCAGGTGAAATAGATCCAGATAATTATACTGTATCTGAGTTGCAAGATTATCTACAAAAATATGATATCGTCCTTGACGACGCAGATTTGATGAACATGATTACTACGGCCCCATTGAATACTGTTATTAGTAATATAGAAGGTGACAAGGTCGTATTTAAAAGCGATGATTCAATTGATCTCAACACAGCAAAAGAAAAAAATAGAAGTAAAGACACCGTTAAAGGCATGGCAAAAAACGCCCTGAAACGTTGATTTAAATTTAATAATAGTTATAATATTATATTATGGCTATAACACAAAAATTCAATTACACTGAAATGTCGCGCACTAATATCAATGGTTCGCGACATTACCTTACTCCCGATGGAGATAAATTGCCGTCAGTAACGACCATTTTATCCGCTACTAAATCAGAAGAATCCAAAGAAGCATTAAATAATTGGCGAAAACGAGTTGGTGTGCAAAAGGCACAGGAAATTACGACTGAAGCCGCCAGCCGTGGAACACGGATGCATAAATGGTTGGAAAACTATATTATGGATGATGTCTTGGGATTTCCCGGAAGCAATCCGTACAGTCAACAATCACATAGAATGGCAGAAAATATTATTTCATGTGGGTTGAATAAATGCAGTGAATTTTGGGGCACTGAAATCTCATTATATTATCCAAAAATTTATGCTGGATCCACAGACCTTGTCGGTGTGCATGATAATTCTCCTGCAATACTTGATTTCAAACAGTCAAATAAACTTAAAAAACGTGAATGGATTGATGATTATTTTGTTCAATTGGTTGCATATGCCAATGCACATAATGCAGTATACGGAACAACTATTTCCAAAGGAGTAATTATGATGTGTACTGCTGATTTTGTCTATCAGGAATTTATTCTAGAAGGAGATGAATTCAAACATTATGAAAACATTTGGTTTAAGAAGCTAGAAGAATATTACCTCTCTGTTTGAGACTATACCTTAATAAATACTGTAAAGGTATTTATTGTATATGTCCATTCTATTGATTTCCAAAATTCAGCACCGTGCAGGTAATCTAATTGATCTTCCTCAACTAGATGAAGCAGAATTGGGTTTTGCTACTGATAAAAAATTGCTTTATATTGGTAAAGCAACTCCTGCAGAGAATATTGAAGTATTGACTTCATATTCCGAAATTAATTTTAGCCAAATTAATGGATCCGTAGGCAATTTAGCAATTGTGGCAAACACAGTGGCAAATGGACAGGTCTTGGCTTTCGATGGTTCCAATTGGACAAATAAGGGCGGCAATGCTGGTGGATTAATTACATTAGGTGATGTTGCTAATGTACAAATTGGCGGCGGCGCACTAAGTTATGTATTGCAAACAGATGGTCATGGAAATCTTTCATGGTCTCCCAAATCATCAATTATCGCATACATCAAAAATGTAACAAACGCAAATCCTGCAGTGGTAACAACAGTAGAGGAAAATTTGTTTACTGATGGATTGCCGATCACAATTACCAATGCAAAGGGTATGACACAACTTAATGGTAATACATATTACACAAATGTCATTTCAAGTAATACCTTTTCATTATATGCAGATACATCATTAACGACACCTGTTAATTCTACTGGATATACTCCTTATGCATACACAGGAATATCCGCAACCTCAGCATCTCTTAATACAATTACTGTTGCAAATTCATCTTCATTTACTGTGAACCTTCCTATTATGTTTGACGGAAATATTTCTGCAAATAGCACCGGAGCATTAACAAATCTTAATAATAGTTCAATTTATTACGTAAAAACAATTCCTACAGCAACAACAATTACAGTGTCAGATACAATTTATGCTAATGGTGTGGCAGGAAATGTAGTTGCTCTTGGTACAACAACTGCACTTTCTGCGAATGTTTATGAAACTGGCGGAAGATTATTAAGTACATTGACTGGTTCTGGTGCTGGTGGCGGCGGATATGCTGCAGGAACAAATGGATGCATCCAATATAATAACAATAATTTGTTATCAGCAAGTGCAGATTTTACTTATGATTCTGTTAATAAAATTATTAATGCAAATGGAACTATAAACACCACAAATGTATCTGCGACGGGCAATGTGGCCGCATCAAAATATATATCAAACGTTGCAACCGGCACTCCCCCTCTGTCAGTAATTTCTACTACTTTAGTACCGAACCTGAATGTTGCTAATTCTGCATTTGCAACATCTGCTGGAAGTTCGAATACTGCTAATATCGCAAATTCTGCAAATATTGCAATAACCGTAAGTGGAAATTCACAACCAAATATTACCTCAGTTGGTACATTAGTCTCCCTAAATGTTACTGGAAATGCCAATGTAGGGATTTTGAATTCTGGTAATATCGTTAGTAATGCTGTTGTCTCTGCTTCAAGGTTTATTTCGAATGTTGCTACTGGAACTTCTCCGTTAACTGTTGCATCTACTACAAAAGTAACGAATTTTAATGCCGATTTGTTGGATGGTTTTGATTCCTCTGTTACCGCAGTCGCTAATACAATTGTTGTGCGTGATGCAAATGCGAATATCATTGCAAATTCGATAACCGGAACATTAACAACATCTGCACAACCAAATATTACATCAGTCGGTACATTAACAAGTTTGAATGTTACTGGAAATATCAATTCAGGTAACATCAATGCTACAAATGGCACATTTACGA
>Ga0116227_10005498_pt1 | contig 26622 bp, 24 predicted proteins | sample S1TSphgellanicum_FD_89693 | JGI IMG/M metagenome (GOLD analysis project Ga0116227, IMG submission 89693) | Host-associated microbial communities from peat moss isolated from Minnesota, USA - S1T2_Fb - Sphagnum magellanicum MG | ecosystem: Host-associated > Plants > Peat moss > Unclassified...
ACGTCGAGGTCGTCGAGATGAACGCCGGGGCGCTCGGGAACGAGCTCCGTCCAATGCTCTTCGCCGGGCGTCGCCTCGGGAGCGACGACCAGGCGAAAGTCCTCGGCGTCTCGATTCGTGAGAATGAGAAATTGTCCGGCGTGGTGCTCGACGCTCGCCCGATGGCCTTCGCTTCGCGCTACGATCGGGCGCAGTTCGCTCGCGGGCGAATCTGAACGAACGGCCTGCCATTCCGTCGTCGCCTTACTGAACGAAGCGACGAAGACGAACACGCGATCGCGCGAACGCAGAGCGGCGAGATCGTAGCGCTCGTCCTTCTCTTCGAAAACCAGGGTCGATTCGGCTTCCCCGAGCACGTGCCGCCACAACCGGTTGCTGCGTTTGCTGACGTCGTCTTCGGTCACGAAGAGCAACGTCGCGCCGTCTGACGCCCAGACGACCGAGGTAACGCGTTCGATCGATTCGCCGAGTATTGCGCCAGTGCGCAAATCCTTGACGTGGAGGGTGTACTGCCGGTAGCCGGTGGTATCGGTCGCGTAGGCGAGCAAATTGCCGTCGTCGCTAACCTCATAGGCGCCGAGGCCGAGATACGGCTGCCCTTCGGCGAGCACGTTGAGGTCGAGCGTAAGCTCCTCCGCAGCGTCAAGGTTCTCACGTTTGCGCGCGTAGATCGGATACTGCTTTCCCTCCTCGGTCCGCGAATAGTAGAAATAGGTGCCGAGCCGGTAGGGGACGCTGAGATCCGTCTGCTTGATGTGCGAGAGCATCTCGTCGTACAGTGTCGTCGCGAAGGCGGCAGTCGGGGCGAGGACCGCTTCCGCGTACGCATTCTCCGCCTCGAGATAGGCGTTGACCGCGGGCTCGTTCTTTTCGCGAAGCCAGAAATAATCGTCGGTCCGCGTCACCCCGTGAATCGACGAGACGTGCGGGTGCCGGTCGGCAACCGGCGGTACCGGCGTCAAATCGAGGCGCGGCACCCGGGCCGGGGAGACGATGGCTTCATTGGTTTGCAAGCGGTTCTTTCCGTGTCTTCGGGCACCGGGACGACCGTACGAAAGCACGCGTCGCCGTGGCGGTTCGTGTCGACGAGGCCCCGTCCCCTCGCTATCACGAGAGTTCGAGGCATCTGCGACGTCTGGTAGTATGGGCTTGGCGCGCCGATGAGGGCTACGCCGAAACGTAACTCCGCGTTCCGCTGCCGCGCGCCACGGCTTCGGCAATCATCTCCTCGGCAATCCCTTCGTTCTGCCAGCGCAGTTGCGCACCGGGCGAGAGCGTATCGATCGGATCGAAGTAGACGAAGTGTTTGCCGGGCTTCACGCTCGGCGCCGAGTAGACCGCGATGCCGTTTTCGCGATCGTAATAGTCGAAACTGTGCACGTCGCGCTTGCCGCCACCGCCGGGCGCATCGCAGATGAAGAGCGGCGTGTTGAACCCGGCCGTCGAGCCGCGGACGTACTTCTCGATATCGATCGACGTTTGCACGGACGTGCGTAAATCTTCGACGCCCTTCACGAGATCGTGCATGTAAACGTAGTAAGGGTGGACGTTGATCCAGCCCAAGCGCTTCACGAGCAATTGCATCGTCTGCGGATCGTCGTTCACGCCGCGAATGAGAACGCTCTGATTGCGGACGGTGATCCCGCGCGCGAAGAGCAAATTCATCGCTTTCTCGGTGATCCAGCTAATTTCGTTCGGCGAGTTGAAGTGCGTGTGAATCACGACTTCCTTGCCGAGTTTGCGGCCCTTGTCCACGACGGCGCTCAGTGCGTCGAGCCACGCGACATCGGTCAAGATTTTCATGGGCATGACCGCCGGGCCTTTGGTCGCAAAGCGCAGCCGGCGGACGTGGGGAATTGCGAGCAGCGCGTCACCGATCGCCGTGATGTTTTTCGGTGCGAGCTGATACGTGTCGCCGCCCGAGATGACGATGTCTTCGAGCTCGGGACGCGAGGCGATGTAAGCGAAGGCGTCGTGCCACTGTTTGGGCGATTTCGCGAGCGAGACTTTTTCAACGACGTCCGTGTCGGCGCCGATCGCGTAGGAGCGCGTGCAGAAGCGGCAATAGACCGGGCACACGTTGAGCGGCAGAAAGAGTGCTTTGTCGACGTAGCGATGCGTCAGTCCGGGAACGGGCGAATCTTCGAGCTCGTGCAGCGAATCGAGCGTGAGCCGCGGATGGTCGGCGCGCAATTTCGAGGCGACCGGAATGAACTGCGTGCGGATCGGGTCCGCATAGGGATTCGTCCAGTCGATCGACGCGATCATGTACGGCGAAACGCGGACGGCCATCGGCGCGCGTGCGAAGCCTTCGCGCACGTCATCGAAGAACGACGGCTCGACGAGATCTTTGACCGTCTCGAGCAACTCTTGCGGCGACTTGATCGAGTTCTGGCCTTGCCAAATCGAATCGAGAAACGTGGCCTCGGAAACCTCGCGATACTTCGGAACGGCGCGCCAGAACTCGCCTTGGCGTACGTTGCGGTGTTCGAAAGCTTCAGGCCCCGCCGGCGGTTTGAGCGCGTGCCCCGCGGGCCCGTCGAGCGGCAAGCTGGTTGCGATATCCATGTGCGTTCCTTACGAGACAGGGACGACGGGGGGTGCGGTTGCGATTGCGGCTGCGCCAAACCGCTCGATGAAGTAACGCCGCAGCGGCGGATGGTCGCGCAGCGTTTGGAGCGCGGTTGCGGCGTGGCCCTTGGCGTAGCCGTTGCCGACGATCATCGTGACGTCTTTGCCGACCCCCTCGGCGCCGAGGGCCGCCGCCGTAAACGAGGTGCTCATCGAGAAGAAATACACGATGCCGTGGTCTTTGGTCAGCAAGATCGAAGCGAGCTCGGTGCCGGGTACGTTCACGCAGTTGATCGTGACGTCGGCGAGCTCAGGCAGCACCTCCGGCAGCTTTCCGAGGACGCAAAGAACGTCGCGAGCGTCGCACTCGACGAAAGCGTCCACATAGCCGTGCTCGACGAGGAGCTGAGCGGCCGCGGTCGATCGATCGGGCCCGAAGCCGACCACGCGTCCGGCCGCGCCGGCGCGCTCGCGGGCCTGCGCGCAGGCGAGCATTCCCGACTTCCCGTCGGCGCCGAGAACCGCGACCGTCTGGCCGGCGTGGACCAGACGTTTGACTTGGGCCGGCGCTCCGGCCACGTCGAGCACGGCCAGGGCCACGTCGTCGGGCAGGTCGTCCGGGAGCGTCGCGTAGAGGCCCGTCTCGAAGAGCACCGCCGTTCCGCGAATCCAGATGCGGCCGGTCGCCATGTCGATCCGTTCGATCGCATCGATGCGCAGCGGCGTGAGCGTGAGCGACACGAGCGAGGCGATGCGGTCGCCGGCCTTCACGCCGGCGCGCTCCGCGAGCTGCTCGCCGACGGCACGAACGCGGCCGATGAACATTCCGCCGCTGCCCGTAACGGGATTGTGATGTTTGCCGCGATCCTCGACGAGCGCGAGCACGTGGGCCGCTACCGCCGACGGGTCGCCGCCGCTCGCTTCGACGATCTGCCGGAACGAAGCCGAGTCGATATTGAGCGCCTCGACGTCGCAGAGGATCTCGTTGGCGTGAGCCACAGGCGTGGCGTCGAGCTTCCGCGCGCCCTGCGGCAGAGCGCCCGCGGGTTCGAGCACGCGATGGCTGCCGAGCGAACAAAGTTTGCGCGTAAGGCTCATTTCGTACCCGCGCCGACCGCGTGCAGCGGCTCGCGTTCCTCGTGAGCCGCCGCTTCGGAGGAGCCAAGGGCGATGCCGCCACGCTCGAAGGGGGTCGAAAGCACGATGGTCGTCCGCGTGCGGGCGATCCCGCGTACGGCCTTGAGGCGGGTCAGAAAATCGTCGAGATGGCCCGTCGAGCGCGTGAGAACCTTGAGCACGAACGCTTCGTCGCCCGCAACGCTGTGAATTTCGGCGACTTCGGGCAGGGCGGCGACCGCGGCCGCAAAGGCCTCGTACTCGATGTCGGCGGTCGTATAGGCGCTCACGAAGGCGAAAAGACCCAAGCCGAGGCGCTTGGGATCGAGGCTGGCCGTGTAACCCCGGATGAACCCGCGCGATTCAAGGCGCTTGACACGCTCGTGCACCGCGGGCGGCTTGAGACCGACCCGCGCGCCAAGTTCGGCGAACGTCGAACGCGCGTTCGCCTGCAGCCCGTCTAGGAGCTGAAGATCGAGTTCGTCGAGGTCGTGATTATCGAAATTGTTCGTCATAATGGGTTGAGCAGCGCCGCATTGTTCGGACTTATCTGCCTATCATACGCGGTTTTTTCGACTTTGACCAGATGCCCCGGCAACGCGCGGTCTGCAGCTCGTGAGGGCGCCGGGCGCATCGCGGCATCGCGGCGTGGAGCGATGGCGGCAGTGAGAGTGGCAGTTACAACATCGCAACGTCGTGTACGGTAAGCGTGCTCTACCGCTTCCGGAGTGGGAGTAATGAAGGCGACGGCTCTGCCCGGAAGCGGCCCTGGTCAACCTCGACGGAATGCTCTATGGGACGACCATTTTTTGCGGCCCGAATAGGAAGGGGACCGTCTTTTCGTTGCCGTTATGAAAACGGCCGGTGCGAAAGCGTCGCCGATCGGGCAGAGCCCGCGCGAGTAGAGGAGACCTTGGGGAACAGTCATGGGTTCAACAGGCGCGATCATCATGGGCTTCTTCGCCGCGATCTTCTGCATCTTGGGGCTCGGCCCGGTGATCGGCTGGACGAACCCGTTATTGCTGATTCCGATCGCAATCCTCGCATTCATCGTGATACGGGTCGTCGCGCTTTCACGAATAGGCACGGCGAAGCTCGCAACGGCACGTGCGGAAAAGGTGATCACCTGGTCGAGCATCGGCGAAGGGATCGCCATCCCCATCGTGGCGACCGTGTTAGCCGCCCTCGGTCACCACGATCTCATTCTACCTGGGATCGCCGCCGTGGTTGGTTTGCATTTCTTGCCGATGGCTTATGCGATTCCGTTTCGCGCCTTTTACGCCGTGGCGATCGCACTGCTGATTGCCGCTACGATTGGGATTTTGATTCGTCAGCCGACGGGATCTGAAGTGGCCGGCCTCGCCGCCGCGGCGGCGTTGTGGATTGCGTCCTTTGCTGCTTTGCGCCGGGAGTCTCGAGCGCTCGCGAGCCTGCCTTGATGAAAGCGAACGTGGGCCGTTCCTCGAGCAAGGGCAACGCGTCCGGGCGGGCGTAGCTCGTTCGATGCGCAAGGTAAATCTCGCGGAAGCATTCTCCGGCTTCGACGAACCCTGGAATCCGAAGATCGCGGGCGCCATCAACGACTCGCTCCTCAAGCTCGTGAAGTTACGAGGTGCGTTCGAATGGCATCATCACGAACGTGAGGACGAACTCTTTCTCGTCGTTGCCGGGCGCATGCGGATGGGCTTTCGCGACGGCAACCTGGACCTCGATCCGGGCGAATTCATCGTGGTTCCGCGCGGCGTGGAGCACCGCCCCGAAGCGCTCACGGACGAGGCCCACGTGGTCCTGCTCGAACCGAACACGACGCGCAACACGGGGAACGTGACGAGCGAACGAACGGTGAACGAACTCGCGTGGGTCCCGGAGACCGATCCGCGGTAGCCGCCGAATTCGTGGCGAGCGGCGCCGCCGGGGCGCAAACGCGCAAGCTGGTCAAGAGACACCGGTTCGCTTCTTCCCAAAGCGCTGCCGCAACGCCAGGACGATCATCGCGGCCACCGTTACCGTCACAAGGCTTGCCAAGACGAGCAATCCGTAGCGATACTTCATCGCAAACCGGGCCGATGCATAAACGGCGTCGATACGTCGCAAGCTCTCTTGATGCGGAATATCCTCGGGCCCAATCGAATCGCCCAAGACCATCGCTTGCTCGGTGGCGGACCTGAATTCCGGCCATCGCGGTAGACCTGGTCCGTTCGGATCTCCCGAGGCGGCAAAGTTCGTCCAGTACGCCACCATAACCGATGCGAGTCTCCGGTCCCCTCTCGTCCATGGTACGCGTTGTTGATCGAGGTGATCGAAGGCGTACGGCATTTCCATCCCGTGCGTCGCGCCTAAGCCGAAGTATCGCGTGCCGGCGGCGAAGGGCGGCCTACGCGAAAACCGATAAAAGAAGACCTTCTTTCTATCTTGGTTTGCAGCGAGTTTGGCCCACGTCCACATGTCCCATCGAAATCTCATATCGCCGGCGAACGCGACCGCAGATGCCTGGGCTTCGGAGTCGGTCGATCCTGGCTTCGGACCCATGAGCCATACGATGGGAGCCGAAAAATCGCTTGCGAGCACGCTGTTGAAATTGTTCACCGTGACTTTTTTTCGAAAAAATAGTTGCCCCTCGTCGGCGTTGGTGCCGACGAGAAGATCGACGGTGTTCTCGACGCCTTCCTCGTAGGCGTCGAATGGCGATCCGTTCAGAACATGGCCATCGATAATGAAATGAGGATCGAAAGGCGTTTTCAGGATTTTTTCGGCCGAGATTCGACGCAGTTCTTCGAGCGTCGTTGCGCCGGTAGCACGCTCGAACTCGGCGCCTTCCTTCTCCGCTCCGGCAACCTCAAAGGATGGGGCCAATTCAATCGGTTCGAACAGGCCGCCGCTCTCGCCGATGGCCCGTTGGAACAAGCCTTTCGTCAACGACGACGCGACGAGTGCGCTCGCCGATATCGAACCAGAGGATTGACCGAAGATAGTGATGTTTTTTGGATCACCGCCGAAGGCGCCGATATTGTTGTGGACCCAACGCAAAGCGGCGATTTGGTCGCGTAGTCCGTAGTTCCCCGAGGTGCCTTCCCCGGATTCTTTGCTGAGCTCCGGGAGGGCGAGGAAGCCCAACGCCCCGAGCCGATAGTTCGCGGTAACCAAGATGACGTTGCGCTTCGTCAGTTCGTCGCCGGAATAGAGCGGTGTCGACGCCGACCCGTTCTCCAGCGCACCGCCGTAAATCCACACCATGACGGGTCGTCTTCGCCGTGTCGGATTCGCCGGTGTCCAGACATTGAGGTAAAGGCAGTCTTCGCTCATCGGCTCTCGCGGCGATTCCGGCGGATACGCTCCGCGTTGCGGGCACACCGGCGAAAAGCGGTCCGCCTTTTTAACGCCCGCCCAAGCGCGCACCGGTTGTGGTTCGCGCCATCGCAGATCGCCGACCGGCGGAGCCGCGAATGGGATGCCCTTAAAAATGCGAACGGAACCTTTCGTCGTGCCATCTACCAGCCCGCTGCCAGTCTTGACTGGTTCGGCGTAAGCTCGCGAGGGAAAAACGGCGAGGCACATTCCGATGAGCACGAGTTGCACGCGTCTTCGAACCGAGCTGGGCGAGGCTCTGGCTCGCCCAGGTTCGCAGGATTCGATTCGTCCAGGACGGCCAAGAGCATCAAAAGCGCCGGCTCCGGGAGCTCTCAGTTCACTTGCTCGGGATACTGTATACCGTGTGGCATCGTATGCTACTCCTCGCGGTGTTCTTACTACTCATGCCGGTATATCTCAACAGGTGGGCGACTTCGACCATCAGGCGCGTACCCCAGCGTATGCGGATGGTCGCATTGGCGGCGCTTGCAGCAAACCTGCCAGGGTGCACGCATGCCGATTACGCCGGGCGCCCGGAGGCGACGCTCCGTTTCGACGTCGCCGCCGATCCGGCTAACCTCAACCCGCTCTTCGCCCATGCCGACGCCGGCAATGTCGAGGGAACGCTCGCACATCTCGCGTTCGAGCCGTTTTTCGATCTCGATGCGACCGGGCGGGCCGTCCCCGAACTGATCACCACGATACCGTCGGTCGCGAACGGCGGGCTTTCGCGGGACGGGCGCACGCTCGTCTACCATCTGCGGCGAGGCGTTCGCTGGAGCGACGGGGTGCCGCTCACGGCGAAGGACGTGCTCTTCACGCTGCGGGCGATTCTCGATCCGGCGAACCCCGTGCCCTCGCACGAAGGCTACGATCTGATCGACCGGGCCGAGGCGCCGGATCCGCTCACGGTTCGCCTGCACCTTCGCGCAGCCTGGGCACCTGCCGTCGCGACGATCTTCGCGTACGGCACGAGCCCGCAATACGTCTTGCCCGAACATATACTGCGCGCGGAATCGCCGCTCGAACGTGCCGCTTTCAACGCCGCCCCCTCGGTCGGCGATGGCCCGTTCACGTTCGCTTCGTGGCAGCACGGCGACCGGCTCGTCTATTTTGCGAACCCGCGGTATTGGCGCGGGGCGCCGGCCGTCAAGCGCATCGACGTGCGGATCGTTCCCGACCCGCAAACCAATATGACGTTGCTGCAATCGGGAGCGCTCGATTTCAACCTCACGGCGCCGGCACAGTGGGCGGCGCTTGCGAAAAGCAACCCGAACCTCCGTGACGTCGCGGCCCCGACGGCATTGATCGCCGGCATCGCGCTCAACCTCGCGCATCCGCCGCTCGACGACCCTCGCGTCCGCCGAGCGCTCGTGCAAGCGATCGACCGGGACGGCATTTCGCAGAAGATAACGCTCGGACGTTATCCGGTCGCAGGCTCCGATCGCCCCCGCTTCTCGTGGGCGTACGACCGAAGCATCACCGAACCGGCGTACGATCCGGCAGCCGCCGACCGCGCGCTCGACGCTGCCGGCTGGCGGCGCGGGCCCAGCGGCGTACGGCGCAAGAATGGGAAACCGCTCGAGCTCACCTACGTTCAATTTCCGGAAACGGCGACCGGCGTCCGGACCTCGGTCGTGGTGCAACGCGAGCTCGCCGACCGCGGGGTCGACGTGACGATCAAAGCGATCTCGAACGCGCAACTCTTCTTGCCGGCACGCGAGAACGGGGCCCTCGCCCGCGGCCGCTTCGACCTGGCCTACGTGCCGTGGGCGATGGGCGCCGACCCCGACGACCGCTTCTTGCTCGGCTGCGCGGGCGGTGCGAAAAACTACATGCGCTATTGCGATCCCGAAGTCGACCGTCTCGAAGCGCAGGCGGCAACGGAGCCGGCGCGCGCGAGGCGAAAAGCGCTGTACGCGTCGATCGACCGTACGGTGGCGCGCGACGTCCCGATCGTCTATCTTTTCAATCCGACCTACATTTACGCGTACGCGCCGCGCCTCGAAGGATTCGCTCCCAACGCCTTCGTGCCGACCTGGAACGCCTACGCTTGGAGGCTCAAATGATCGCCGAACATCCCGCTCCGACGGCTTCCGTCCCCGATCTCGACGCGATCTTCGCCGAGCAACGCCGCCGCTATCGCGCGGAACCAAATCCCTCGGCCGCTCACCGGAAAGCGCAACTGGAACGCCTCGAGCGCGCCATCCTTTCGCGGCGCGAGGCGATCACGCAAGCGCTCTTCACCGACTTCCGCAAGCCGGCCGAGGAGACGGCGTTTTCCGAACTGATCGTCACCCTCATCGAATTACGGCACGCGAAGGCGAAGCTCGAAACCTGGATGCGGCCGCAGCCGGTCGATACGGCGCTCTCGGTCTTCGGTTCGAAATCGGAACTCGTCTACGAGCCAAAAGGCGTCGTGTTGATCATGTCGCCCTGGAACTACCCCTTCCAGTTGACGGTCGCGCCCTTGATCGCGGCGCTCGCCGCGGGCTGCCGGGCGATCGTGCGGCCTTCGGAAAAGGCGCCCGCGACCCGCGACGTGATGGCCGCAATCGTCGCCGAAGCGTTTACCCCCGATGAGGTCGCGCTCGTGGGCGGCGAGATCGACGTCGCGCAAAAACTCTTGCAGTTTCCGTTCGATCATTTCTTCTTCACGGGCGGGACCGCGGTCGGCAAGATCGTGATGAAAGCCGCGGCGGAACATCTCGCGGGCGTAACGCTCGAACTCGGCGGCAAATCGCCCTGCATCATCGATGCCGATGCCGACCTCGATTGGGCGGCCAAGCGCGTCGCCTTCGGCAAGTTTTATAATTGCGGCCAAACCTGCGTCGCGCCGGACTACGTGCTCGTTCACGAATCGGTCGAACGGCCGTTCCTCGAAAAACTCAAAGCGGCGATCGCGAAAATGTACGGCAAAGATCCGGCCGCGCGCAAAACGACGCCCGACTTCGCCCGTATCATCGATGACGGCCACTTCGAGCGCATCAGCGGGCTGTTGAATGCGAGCGTGCGGGCCGGCGCGACCGTCGAAACCGGCGGCGAAACCGATGCGGCCGAACGCTACATCGCACCGACCGTGCTCGCCAACGTCGGCTTCGACATGCCGATCATGGGTGAGGAGATCTTCGGCCCGGTGCTGCCGGTGATCGCCTATCGTTCGCTCGACGACGCGCTCTACGGCATCAACGCGCGTCCCAAGCCCCTCGCGCTGTACGTGTTCAGCAAGAAGTCCGCAGTCGCCGACCGCGTGATCGGCGCGACGTCGGCCGGGGGCACGCTCGTCAACGATACGCTCTTGCACTTCGCCCATCCGAATCTACCCGTCGGCGGCGTCGGCGAGAGCGGCCTCGGAAATTATCACGGCATCTTTGGATTCAAGGCTTTTTCGCACGAGCGCGCGGTGATGCGGCAGACGAAGGCGTCGCTCGCGCCGATGCTCGCGCCGCCCTATTCGAAGAAGACCCGCGCGATGCTCGCTCTGCTCGAGAAGCTGCCGTAAAGGCGCGCCGCGTCTTCTGGGGCGCTTCCAGCGTAAGCGAGCGGCGTCGCGGGAATGAGGTTCCAGATGAGAACGCGACGCTTTGGTACGACGCCCGATGAGATCCCACTCGTTGGCCAGGGAACGTGGCCGATCCCGAACCGCGAGGCGCTGCGCCGCGGCATCGACCTCGGCATGACGCACATCGATACGGCGGAGATGTACGGCGACGGGCGGTCCGAGGAAATCGTCGGCGACGCGATCGCACCGTATCCGCGGGCGTCGCTGTTCGTCGTTTCGAAGGTTCTGCCCTCGAATGCAACCGCAACCGGCATCGCGCGCGCGTGCGAGCGTTCCTTGCGGCGCTTGAAGACGGACTACCTCGACTGCTACCTCGTGCATTGGCGTGGGGACATCCCGCTCGATGAGACGATGGGCGGCCTCGAAGCGCTCGTCGCCGCCGGCAAGGCTCGCAGCATCGGGGTCAGCAATTTCGACCCGTGGGATCTGCGAGAAGCCGCCGCGTCGTTGAAATCGGTGCCCATCGCGTGCAATCAAGTCCTGTACAATTTGGGTGAGCGAACCCCCGAAGAGCACGAATTGCCGTGGGCCCATGAGACCGGAAGCGCGTTTGTCGCCTACACGCCGCTCGCGCGGCCGAAATCCGCCCGCGGCGAAAAGGTTCTCGCGGAAATCGCCGCCCGTCACAAGGTCACGCCCGAGGCGGTGGCGCTCGCGTTCTTGCTGCGCGACCCGTTCTGTTTCGTTATTCCCAAAGCCAACACCGTAGCGCACGTTGAGGCCAACGCGCTCGCGGGCGACCTCATCCTCGACGTCCCGGAGACCGTCGCGATCGATGCGGCCTTCGCGGCGCGCGAACGTGTGGGCGCGCTACCGATGAATTAGCTCGGAGCAGACGGAGGGTACTTTTGGCAGACGTAGAGACGGTTCGCGGGCCGATTCCTCTCGAAGCCCTCGGCACGACGCTCATGCACGAGCACGTGTTCGTTTTGAGCGAAGAAATTCGCGAGAACTATCCCGACTCGTGGGATGAGGAGGCGCGCGTAAACGACGCGATTCAAAAGCTGCGGAAGATGAAGGCGGCGGGTGTCGACACGATCGTCGATCCGACCGTGATCGGCCTCGGCCGCTACATTCCGCGCATCGTGCGCGTCAATGCGGGCGTCGACATCAACATCATCGTGGCGACCGGCATCTATACGTTCAACGATCTACCGCAGTTCTTTCACTTTCAGGGCCCGGGCACGCTGTTTGGAGGCGAGGAGCCGATGATCGCGATGTTCTTGCGCGACATCCGCGAGGGCATTGCCGGAACTTCGGTCAAGGCGGCTTTCTTGAAGTGCGCGATCGACCACCAGGGCCTGACGCGGGGCGTCGAACGCGCGCTGCGCGCTGTAGGCTCCGCGGCGAAAGAAACCGGCGTACCGGTCACCGTTCATACGAACGTGCGCAACCGATCGGGCCTGGTCGTGCAGAAGCTCTTGCGCGAGGAGGGCGTCGATCTCGCCAAGGTCGTGATCGGTCACAGCGGCGATTCGACCGACCTCGACTACCTCACGGCGCTGCTCGAAGCGGGCTCCTATCTCGGCATGGATCGTTTCGGCATCGATACGCTCCTGCCGTTCGAAGCGCGCGTTGCCACCGTCGCCGAGTTATGCCGCCGCGGGCACGCGCGGCAGCTCGTGCTCTCGCACGACGCGTCGTGCTACATCGATTGGTTTCCGGTCGCGATCGAGGCCACGCTGCCGAATTGGCACTTCACGCACATCCACGACGACGTTCTGCCGGCGCTTCGCGAACGCGGCGTCAGCGATGACGACATCCGCACGATGCTCGTCGAGAACCCGAAGCGCTATTTCGCGAAAGCCGGATAACCCGATGATGCAATCGAGCGGCGTTGTCCGCCGGCCTAGGCCTGCGCTATAGTTGAGGCGGAAGGCTCTTCGGATTCGGTCGATGTCGCGCTACGGCCGTTCAACCAGCGCGTCAGCAGAGCCCCGAGGATGGAAAGCAACGCGACGGCGAACGATGTGATCGAAGGGACGAGCGCGGCGGCTTCGGGCGGGTTAGGAACTGCGAAGTGCAGGGTTTTCGAAACGTGCGCGACCGGACCTCGCCCTTCGCGTAGCGCGAGGCCGACGACGGCGGCGCTGGTGCCCGCACGTTGCGGCACTGCGATCCAGCGCCATACGACGAAACAGGCGTGCGTGTCGTCGAGCGTCGGCGTTGCCGAAAGTTGCAGATTTAGCGAATCGAGCCGCGGCGAGACGCTCGCCGCGAGATTACGTAAGAACGGGCGGTCGCATTTTTTCGCGCTTGGCGGCCGCGCCATCAACTTCGCGCTGATGACGACCGAATCGCCGACTCCCGGGCTCACTCCGCCGACCGTCCAATCGTCGGTGAGCGCGAGGGCCAGCCGGTCCGAGATCCGGTACGATTGATACTCATCACCGATGTAGCGGCGAGCGAGCCGCGCAGATGCCGAATTGAGGTTTTGATTGATGCGGAATAGTTGGATCGCATTGAGCGCAAACCCGGCGATCAAGATGAGGAAGAACGTCAGCCCAGCGATCTCGAGACCAGTAGCAATTCGCTCGGCAAGCGCGCGCATCTTGGCGGCACGCTCGGGGGACGCGAGCTCCTTCGGCATCCGGCGCATCCGGAACGAGGCGACGAAATAGGCTACGGCAGCGCACGCCAAGACCAATGCCGCAAGCCAGATGAGAAGCAGAGACAGAGCCGTTAGCTTGGATACCAATCGCCGCTACCTATCCGCCTGCCGGGCAGGCGTGTCGAACTTAGCGGAAGAGCCGGTGTGGTCCTCGACCCGGCTACGTCGCTTCGTAGCCTGCTAGGGTTCGCGAATCAGCGCCTTCGTGAGGCCGCGCGGCGAATCGCTTTCGATGTTGCGGGCGCGACTCGTGTAAAGGGCGAGCAGCTGAGCTGTCGCGAGCCAGGCGAGGGTGTTGAACGGGATCTCGACATCGGGCCCGAGCCGCGGGATGCCTTCGATGCCGACGCTGCCGATCGTAAAGAGCGGGGCGCCGAAGAGCTTCACCTCACGCAACGGGCGGGCGACGATGTCGAAAGCGTCGGCGTCTACGATTCCGATGACGGAAGTGTGCGAATCGACCATTGCGACGCTGCCGTGCCGGAACTCGCCCGCGGCAAAGCCTTCCGCGTGCACGTAGGTCGCTTCTTTGAATTTCAGCGCCGTCTCGTACGCGATCGGCAGTCCGTAATCCGACCCAAGGATCACGGCGCTGCGACTCTGCGCGACGGTCGCGGCGGCAGCGGCGATGTGTTTCGGGTCGGGATCGTCGAACCAACGCGCGACCGATGCAGCCGTGCGCGAGAGAACGTCGGAATTGCGCGACGTTCCGCCTCCGAGCAGCGAAGCGGCCCACAACAGCAGCGCCGCCGTCGACGAAACGCTCTTAGTCGCCGGCACCGCAAGTTCTTCGCCCGCCCCGGTATCGATGACGACGTCGGCGCGTTCGGCAAGCGGCGAATTCGGCGAATTCGTCAAGGCGATGAGTTTCCCAGGCGCGAGTACGGCGAGCGCCTCGAAGAGATCGGTCGAACGGCCACTCTGCGAGATCGCAACGACGGTTCGCCGTTCGTACGCGCGATGATCCAGACGCGCTTCCGTTGCTGCCAACGCGTGCGCGTCGAGCGCGCGGCGCCGGAAGGCGAGAGCGCCGAGTTGCGCGGCGAAGAGCGAGCTGCCGCTGCCGACGAGAACGATCGGCGCGCCCGCGCACGCGTCTGCGAGTTGCTGCGCCTTTTGCGAGTGCGCGAGCGCTGTCCAAACTGCGGGTTGCTCGCGAATCTCGCGCTCGAACTGACGGCCTAGCGCGGGCGCGGCCATGCCGAGCCGCCTACGGTAGTTTCGGCGGCTCGCTGCTCAAGCGCATGACCCAAGCCTCGACCTCGTCCGCCTTGCGCGGCAACGTTGCACTGAGGTTGCGATAGCCGCTCGGCGTGATTACGACGTCGTCCTCGATGCGAACGCCGATGCCGCGATAGCGCTCGGGAACCGTCGCGTCGTCGGGCTGAAAATACAGGCCGGGCTCGACCGTCAGCACCATGCCGGCGGCGAGCTTGCCGTACTTGTACGTCTCCTTGCGCGCCGCCGCACAATCGTGAACGTCGAGGCCGAGCATGTGACTGACGCCGTGCAACGAGTAGCGCTTGTAGAATTGATTCGTCTCGCGCAGCGCTTCTTCGGCACTCGTCTTTAGGATGCCGAGGCGTTCGAGGCCGTGCGCGATGACGTGCATGGCCGCGTCGTTCGGTGCCATGAAGTCGTTGCCGGGTTTGCAGGCCGCAAAGCCAGCTTCTTGGGCGGCGAAGACGAGTTCGTACACCTCGCGCTGTTCGCGAGAGAAACGGCCGCCGATCGGAATCGTTCGCGTGATGTCGGCCGTGTAGAGCGTATTCGCTTCGACGCCGGCGTCGAGCAAGAGAAGATCTTCGGGTCGCAAGGCGCCGTCGTTCTTCGTCCAGTGCAGGGTACAGGCGTGCGCGCCCGAGGCGGCGATCGTGCCGTAGCCGACGTCGTTGCCTTCGACGCGCGCGCGCAAGCCGAAGACGCCCTCGACGTAGCGCTCGGTCTTCGACGCCGGGAGCGCGCGGACGACGTCTTCGAAACCACGATGTGTCGAGGCGATCGCGCTCTCCAGTTGCGCGATCTCGTAGGCGTCTTTAATGAGCCGCATCTCCGCAAGTGCGGCGGCAAATTCCGCATCGCGTTCGGCGGCGGGTGGAAGCGTGCCGTCGATGTGCGGATCGACACCGCGGAGCACGCGTGTCCGGTTCGCGCCGGCGGCCGCGATCGATTCGAGTTCCGTTTTCAGGTCGGGTAAGCCGCGCGTCTCGAGGCCGTAACGCCGCGCGCTTTCCGAAACGCCCAGGCGTGGCCCAACCCAGAGTTCGCCCTTCGCCCGGTCGGTGAAGAACGTCGGATCGGTCTTGCCCGGGTTCGGTTCGACGTACATGAATGCCGCGTGGCCGCCGCCGCTGTGCGGCGTCATGACGAGCACGCAGTCCGCCTCGAGGTTGCCCGTCAAATAGTAGAAATCGGTTCCCGCTCGAAAACGGAACGCGGTGTCGTTCGCGCGTACTTTTTCGTGTCCGGTCGGGACGACCAGGACCTCACCCGGGAACCGCCGGGAAATTGCCTCGCGCCGAGCGCGAAAATGCTCCGCGCCGGCGAGAACGGCCGCCGTGTGCGATGCGGGCGTCCAGCCCGTGACCATGAAATCGAGCAAGGCCTGCGGGGGCGCGTCGTCGTGCGCGGCCGTGGTCTTGATTTCGTCCACGACGGGGGCGGTCTCGGTGGCTTCGATCATCCCTCCGGTTTCGCCGCCGCTGCGAAATGCGCCCGTTCGGAGCGGCTCGCGCCGCGGTTTCTTGACGGCATGGCGAGCGGCGGCGATCCGCCGTCTATTCGACCGGCCGCAACCGCAGGATCGGCCCATCGGTCTCGACGCGGGGCCAGCTGCTCGAGCCGTTCCGAAGGAGTTCTTCAACGACGACGCCGATCTCGGCCGGCTCAATCGTCCCGCGGCGCTTCGGCGTCTCGTGCGGCAGAACGGACGCGTCGATGACGAGTTCCCGGACGCGAACGCGGGGCCGTTCGTTTTCGGCGGCGAGAACGCGCGTCATCATCGTCTGCGCCGCGGCGGCGATCGAGATGACGCCGCCGCCGCGCATCGGCGCATACGCGGCGCCTCCGCCGATGCCCAGATAGAAGCCGTCGTCCGTTAGCAGCGGCAGCGTTGCGGTCGCAAAAGCGACGTGCGCGCCGAGCATCTCGGCCATCAACGCATCGTACGCCGCACGCGACAAATCGGCGAAACGCCGGCCGTCCGGTACTCCCGCGCCAAGCGACGCAATCGCGACGTCCACGTTCGGCATCGTCCGTTCGATCGCCGCACGAAGAGCCACGCCGTCGCACGTGATGCCGGCGTCTACGATTAGAGGAATCACGTCAACGGGCGGCGTCCCGAGATCGCGAAGGAGGCCCGACAGGCGCGCTTCCGATCGCGACGTGACGACGATCTCGCTCACGACATCCGATGACGCGAGCGCGCGCACGATAGCGGCACCGACGAGGCCGGTGCCGCCCGCAACGAGGACGCGCAACTAAGCGAAGAGCGCCATCCGGGCTTCGATGCGGCACGGATTGTTGTGGCCGTCCGTGACGGCGACGTGCGTTGCGAGCCGTTTCACGATGTCGAGCCCGCGACCACCTTCCGCCTGCGACGTTTGCGTTCGATCCGCGTCGAGGTCGAAGCACTTGCCGAAGTCCTCGACGGAAATGGAAAGCTGATCCGCGTTCTGCTCGACCTCGACGTGAACCGGACTCGCCCCGTAGCGCACCGCATTGGTGACGAGCTCGCCAAAAATGAGTTCGTATTCGAAGATCGGATTGCGCTCGTCGACGTGCGAGTCGAGCCACGCCCGGAACCTCGCCCGACAGCGATGCACCTGGTAAAAATCCAGCGGATCGACTTGCCAGCATTCCACGAACAAGCTTTACCCAGATGAGCGAGCTTCTCGCATTCCCGACCGGCGCTCACTTGGCGGGTGAACGAAGTAAGCGCTGCGTGCGTCACGTAGCTGAGGCTGTACGAGGCAACGAGTTCATAATGGCCGGCGAGCGCATCGAATCGCGCACAGGAACGGTGTTAGCTCCCTGAGAACGAGGCGGCTCACGCGCGAGCGAAAGCATCGGGCGTTTTTGCCATCACTCTTGCGGGCTTCGTTCTATGCTGCAACGCTTCGGTTTTTTACCTCCTGCGATCCGAAGGACCGCGTTCGCAACGGCCCTTGCCGGGGGGCTCTGCGTGTCGGGCGTCGTCGCGCTTCATCCCGCACGAGCCGCCGCGGTGATCGCTCAAGCGACGCAAGTTTTCAGTTGTGCGACGTCCACTGCCTGCGTGAAGGCTAGTAACACAAAAAGCGGTCCTGCGGTATCGGCGAGCAGCGTAGGGGCCACTGCGATCATTGCCACGTCTACGAAGTCTAGCGGCATAAAGGGAACGACGAGCGCCACGGCAAGCAGCTCCGGTCTTTCCGGTGTTCTTGGAACCGACGAGACGACTAGCACCCTAAACTCGGGCGTTCAAGGACAGTCGCAAAGGGGAATAGGCGTGCTCGGCACCTCGAGTACTTCTTTCGGCGTCAAAGGTCAGACCAATAGTTCTGATGCGTATACGGCGGGCGTGGTCGGCGTCGATAATGCCAATGAATACGAGAGTGCCGGCGTTCGGGGTGAATCTGAAGCCGGAACCGGCGTTTTGGGATTTACGTCGAGCGGGGCGGGTGTCTACGCTGAATCTGAATCCGGGGCCGGCCTGCAGGCGGTAAGCTACAACGGCCCGGTGCTGATCGGCACGAATGGGAATAGCGACGACGACGTCGTGTCCGTTGATACGTCGGGGAATGAAATCTTGGCCGGAACGCTTACGCAGTCAGGCCAGCCCGAAAGTCGGATGGCGACTTCGAACGGTAAGAACGTGACCGCATACGGCGATCGCACGAGCCGGCCGACAGTCGAGGACTTCGGCGAGGCCCAACTGTTAAACGGGAGGGCATACGTTGCCCTCGATGCAGCCTTTGCGTCAACGATCGATCAGCGCGCGAAGTACATGGTGTTCCTAACACCGCAAGGCGACAGTCGCGGGCTCTACGTCGTCCCGTCAGATCGCGGTTTCACCGTTCGCGAAAACAACGGCGGCCACTCGAGTCTGACGTTCGACTATCGCATCGTAGCGAAGCCCTTCGACACAAATGGTGCGCGCCTCGCACCGACGACGGCTTTCTCCGGACTCGCGCGTGGCCGGAAATCCGTCGAGCCTTTGGCGCGGCCGCTACCGCCCGCCCATCGATGAACGACGACGAAGTCCTCGTAACGAGCAGCGGCCCGGTCACGACGATCGCGATCAACCGCGAACGGCGTCGCAACGCGGTCGATCGCAGAACGGGGGATTTGCTGCGTTCGGCCTTTGCGGCGTTCGAAGCGAACGAAGACCAGCGCGTCGCGGTTTTGACGGGTAGCGGCGACGTTTTCTGCGCCGGCTTCGACTTGACGTCGCTTTCGAGCGACGGCATCGCGTATGAGGCCGAAGGCGACGGGCCAATGGGGCCGACGCGGATGTTGCTCGGCAAACCGACGATCGCGGCCGTCGAGGGATACGCGGTGGCGGGCGGGCTCGAACTCGCGCTCTGGTGCGATCTGCGGGTCGCGTCGGACTCGGCCGTGTTCGGCGTCTTCTGCCGCCGCTGGGGCGTCCCGCTCGTCGATGGCGGAACCGTCCGCCTTCCCCGGCTGATCGGGCATAGCCGCGCGCTCGATATGATTCTGACCGGCCGCCCCGTCGATGCCGAAGAAGCGCTTTCGTTCGGCCTTGCTAATCGCGTCGTGCCGCGTGGTAAAGCGCTCGAAGAGGCGCAGCGGCTCGCGCTCGAAATCGCGCACTTCCCGCAAGTTTGCATGCGAGCGGACCGGATGTCGACGTATCGGCAGTGGGGTTTGGACGTCGAGTCCGCGCTGCGCTTCGAAGGTCGTGAAGGTGAACGCCCACTGCTCGAGGAGGCGCGATCCGGCGCCGCGCGGTTCGCCGATGGTGCCGGCCGGGGAGGCGCCCCGGCGTGATGTTTAGCCGAGCAAAGCTGTGCTGCTACGCGGCACTGGCCGGCGCCGAGCCCGCGGCCAAATAACCCGTGCGGCTCCCGCCGCAATCATGTCGCCAGCCGCAACCCGCTCCGCGCTGGAGCTGCCCGCGCTTCGCCGACGCCCAGGGCGGCAAGTAGTTCGATCCGCTCGGCGGTCACGTCGGCGCGACGCGAGCGCCGTTTCGCCGCCGGGACGGTGAGTTCGAGCGCGGCGCGCGCGGGCGAGCCGTCGAGCACGACGATTCGATCCGCGAGGTAGAGCGCTTCGTCGACGTCGTGCGTCACGAGCAAAGCGGTGGCCGACGTGTCGCGCACGATCTGCGCGATCGCGCCCTGCAGTTCGAGCCGTAGCAGCGCGTCGAGCGCCGAGAGCGGTTCGTCGAGGAGCAGAATCTTCGGGCTGCGTACGAGGCTGCGGGCCAGCGCCGCGCGCTGGGCCATGCCGCCCGAGAGTTCTTTGGGCAGCAAGTGCGCCGCATGCTCGAGGCCCACGAGGCGAATTGTCTCGACGACGCGCGCCCGTTCCACGCCGCTGCGCGCGGCGAACGCGACGTTCTTCTCTAGCGTGAGCCACGGCATCAAGCGCGGTTCCTGAAAGACGAGTCCAATCTCGCCGTCGACGTTCACGCGCCCGGCGTCGGGCCGGACCAGGCCCGCAATGCAGCGCAGCAGCGTACTCTTGCCGCAGCCGCTCGCGCCCAAGATCGCGACGGTTTCGCCGCGATCGACCGCGAGGTCGAACTCTTCGAATAACGGCTTTTCGCCGAAGCGCTTGCCGAGCTTTTCAACTGCGACGGCGTGCGTCATGCGGGCAGGCCGTCCGTCCAGCGCAACAGACGTTTCTCGAGCGCGCGCATGCCGCTTTCCGACAGCTTACCGCAGAGCGCGAGCAGCAGAATCGCGGTTAGGATTTCGTCGGTGCGCGAGATCTGCTGGCCTTCGGTCAGCATGAAACCGAGGCCACGGGTGGAGGCGAGCAGTTCGGCCGCGACGAGAAATAGCCACGCCTGCGTGAGCCCGATGCGTGCGCCGACCAACAGCGAGGGCAGGGCCGCGGGCACCACGACGCGCCGCGCTAGATCGAAACCGCGCACGCCGAGCACGCGCGCGACCTCGATCAGCTTGCGGTCCACGCCGCGGATGCCGGCAACGAGGTTCACGTAGATCGGAAAGAACGCGCCGATCGCGATCAGCGTAATCTTAGCGGTTTCCCCGATGCCAAGCCACAGCAGTAAGAGCGGAACCCACGCAAGGGAGGGCACCGCGCGCAATGCCTGCAGCGTTGGGTCGAGTGCGGCTTCGGTTCGGCGCGAGAGCCCGACGCTCGTGCCGAGCACGATCGCAACCGCCGACGCGATCGCGAACCCGAACGCCACGCGCTCGACCGAGGCGGCGACGTTTTTCCAGAGCAAGCCGCTCGCGGCGAGCGCTCCGAGTTCGCGCGCCACGTCGGCGGGCGAGGCTAACTGGTAGACCTTGACCCCGCCCGCGCTCGTCGCCCAGGCCCATGCGGCCAGCAGCAGCAGCGGTAGCGCCAAGGCGAGGAGCGGGCGCTCACGCACGCAGCGCCGCCCGGTTCGGTTCGGGATCGATCAAGGACGCGAGCGCGCCGTCGAGATCCGACGACGGGAGCGCGAGATTGTTCGCGCGCACGATCGGCACGACGCCCGCCAGCGCCGAACGGTAGCCCTCGCCCGGCGTGGGATCGGGATAGTGCGTGCGCAGCCGCAACTGCCGCTCCACCACGCGTTGTTCCAGCCCCGCGGCCGTCGCGACGATCTGGGCTGTCGCGTCGACGTCCTTGGCGGCGAACGCGTGCGCGCGAGCGTATTGACGCAGCACGGTCGCAACCACGTCGGGATGGTCGTGCAAAAAATCCTCGCGCACGTTGAGCGCGCCGTACGTGCAATACGCGACGTTGCGGTAGAGTAAGCGCGAACCGGCATCGAGTTCCGAGGCCGCCATGTGCGGATCGAGGCCGGCCCAGGCGTCGACCTGGCCGCGTTCGAGCGCGACGCGTCCGTCCGGATGCTGCAGCTCCACGATCTCGACGTCAGCTTGTTCGAGCCCGGCATCCTTAAGCGCGCGCAGCAAGAAGAAATAGGGATCGGTACCCTTGGTGACCGCGACCTTCTTGCCGCGCAGCTCGCGCACGTCCTTGAGCGGCGAATCCTTGCCGACCACGAGCGCCGTCCACTCCGGCTGCGAGTAGAGGAAGACGGTCTTGATCGGCGAGCCGTTACTGCGGGCGAGTAGCGCCGCGCTGCCCGCGGTCGAGCCGAACTGCACGGCGCTAGCCGCGAGGAAACTGTTGGCCTTGTTGGAGCCGAGCGAGAGCACCCACTGCACCTGCGTGCCCGCCGGCTTGAGCGCCGCCTCGAGCCAGCCGTTGCTCTTGAGCACGAGGCTCGGCGGGTTGTAGTAGGCGTAGTCGAGGCTGAGCGAGTCCAGGCCCGCGGCGCGCGCGCGCAGCGGCACCGAGGCGGCCGCGGCCGCAGCGAGCGTGCCGAACAGGAACGTTCGGCGGGAAGTCGTTGAATTCAAAGTCGGCTCCTGGTGAGATGGGAAAGCAATGAAAAACGCCCCGCGGCGAGCGAGGCGTTTCGTGAGTCCGATTCGAGGCCGAATCAGGTCATGCGCGCCCGGCCACCGAGGAGGCGGCGGGACAATGACACGACGGCATCGGCGAGAACATCGCTGTTAGGGATAGCACGGTTACGGTGACGCCGTCAAGGCGCGGCCAGTCTTATCGCCCGGTAAAGTGGGGTCTGCGCTTTTCGAGGAAGGCTGCCACGGCTTCGTTGATGGTCCTCGGTGTGATGCGCCAGGGCCCCAAATGCGGCCGACATGGCGGGCAACGTGTCGAGCGGGACGTGCACGACTTGCCGGCCCCGGTGAGGATGGCGCACGCAACCGTGTGGTCGCGGTTCCGCCGCGGATATCGCATTGCGTTGCTCCGGCCGGTTGAGCGTTAAGGTGACGATGGCGCCCGTGCGCTCGGTGAGGACGAAATCCGACATGGCTGCGGCCTCCGTTTTGCGACGCCGTTGCGAGTGCGGCGACGTCGCGGCGTTGTTGGCGACGGTGATGTCGATTAGCGCCGGATCCGTGGACGTTCGCGTTCACGAAAAATATGACTGACCTCTTCAGCGCGGATAATACGCTAAACGGCAACGCCTTTTAATATGCCTATCCGACCGGCGGTGGCGGCCCGTTCGGCGCGGCGGAAATTCCGACGCAATACCCAGGCAGCGGCCGGTAATTCGGGGAACCTTGCGAAGGGCTCCTGACACGCGAGCTATGTAAACTCGAGGCTCGAGCCGATACGCACAATATGATGATTCGTCGCCCGTGAGCCGCGTGCACGGAGCAACTAAACGTACGCTGCCCGACTCGGCTTTCGGGCAGCGTGGGCCGCTGGCGCGCCGTTTGCGGCGCGTGACGGCGGAGCTCGCTTCGGCACGAGCGGAATTGATCGGAGCGGAGTCGCTCCACCGTTCGATGTTCGATTCGACTCGAACGAACACGGCCTTGCTCGACGAAAGCGGCAAGATCGTCGACGTCAACCAGGGCTGGCACGCCTTCGCCGAAGCGAACGGGTTCGTCGGATCCGAGCACGGCCTCGGCAGTTCGTACCTCGATATTTGCGCGCGCGCGGTGTCGAGTCCGCACGACGCCGCCGATGCCGGCGGCGCGAACGAGGCGCAGCAGGCGGTCCAAGACGTCCTAGCCGGACGCAGCGAGTCCGCCACGCTCTTGCAGGCCTGTCACTCGCCGGACGCGCCGCACTGGTTCGAGTTGACCGTAGCCCCAGCCGCGACCGGGGGACACCGCGGTGCGGTCCTCCGGTATCGCGAGATCACCGCCCGAGTCCTTGCCGAGCGCCAGCTCCATCGTCAAAGCGAGGTCCTCGAAGCGGTCGGAACCGGTCTTCCGATCATCATCTTCCAACGGTTCCGGCGAGCGGGCACCTGGGACTACATCTACGCGAGCGAATCGGTGGGCCGGATGTTCGGGTGTAACTTGGACGACTTAAACGGTTACTCCGGCGACCGCATGCTGGAATGCATTCACGAAGAGGACCGCAAGCGCGTCATCGACGCCTATCGAGCAACCATTGCGAACGGCGGCGGCGTCTGGCGAAGCGAGTTTCGGATCGTCGACGACGCCGGCGCCGTGCGTTGGATGGACGCCATGGTCCGCGTCAGAATTACCGCGGGACTCGACGAAACGGAGTCGCTCTGGGTATTACACGACCTTTCGGAGCAGAAGTTGGCGGACGTGCGCGCCCGGCAGGTCTACGAGCACGACGATTTGACGGGGCTCGTTCGACGAGCGTATTTTGAATCGCTCGTCGACGCGACGCTGGGGCGGCACGTCCGGGGCGAACCCACCTGCGCGTTGATCGTCCTCGACGTCGACGGCTTCAAAGAAATCAATGAAGTGTACGGACGGGCCGCGGGCGATAAGATCTTGCAGCAGATCGGGGCTGCGCTCCAGGCGGAGGTGCGCAACGGAGACATCGTGGCGTATCTCGGTGCCGACGAATTCGGTATGCTCTGCGAAGCGCGTTTGCCCGGCGCAGCCTTGCTCGCAGCAGGACAGCTCGTCGACGCCCTATTTCGAACATACGATGTGGAGGGGCAAAGCCTTACCCTTAGCATGAGTGTCGGAGTTTCGGTGCCGCACGGCGTCCAGACCACCGTCAACGGTTTGCTCCAGGAGGCCGAAAGCGCCGTCGAACGCGCGCGCGCTGCGGGCGGCAATCGCTGCCTCGCGTATTCCCCCGAAATGACGCGCGAAAGCAGTGCGCGCGTGGCGCTCCGCGACGGGCTGCGCGACGCCCTCGAACGTGGGAACCAGTTCGAGTTACGCTATCAGCCCCAGGTCGACATTCTCTCGGGGCAGATCGTCGGCTGCGAAGCGCTTCTGCGCTGGCACCATCCGGTAGGCGGCTGGCAATCGCCCGCGGACTTCATTCCGATCGCCGAGAAGAGCGGCCTCATCGTTCCAATCGGCCGCTGGGTCATGTTAGGGGCGTGCTGGCAGTACATGGAGTGGCGCGCTGCCGGGTTGCCGCCGACTCCAATCTCCATTAACGTCTCGGTCGTGCAATTCACGCGCTCGAACGTACCGGAACTCATCTCGCACGCGCTGCAAGCCACCGGCGCACCGCCCGGCGCCATCGATATCGAAATCACGGAGACCGCACTTGCCGATTGCTCCGACCGGTTCGTTCAAGAACTCGAAGCGATCCGCCGGCTCGGTGTCGGGATTCAACTCGACGATTTCGGTACCGGCTTCTCGTCGCTCGCGTACCTGCGGCGCCTGCCCCTGTCGCTTTTGAAGATCGATCAAATCTTCGCACGCGGCGCCGTTAGCAACGCGAAGGATGCCGCAATCGTGCGCTCCGTCGTGGACTTGGCTTCGAACTTAGGCCTGAGCACGATCGTCGAAGGCATCGAGACGGTCGAACAGCTAAACTTCGCGCGCGAGGCCGGCTGCGATGTTATGCAGGGCTTTTTCGTAAGCCCGGCTTTGCCGGCCGCCGAATTCGGCCGCTTCCTCATCGACGATGCGGCATCGGTCGCGCTAAAGGTCCTCGCGCGGGCGACGCCGCCTCCGACGTAGGCTGAAAAAGGATCGTTGCCACGCGAACTAAGCGTTGTAACCCCCGCGGCATGATGTTATATTGATTTAACTTCTCGCGTAGGCTCGGATCTGACGAGCCTCCGCTAAGCTCTTAGGCGCGCCCCCCGCTCATTTCAGATCGTCCCCCGTGCGCTCCCAACCGTGTGCTCTGACGTTAGCGCTTGCTTTTCGTCTAAAGCGTTTGGCGCCAGTTTCGCCATCATCTTATGAGTTAGGAGATCCGGGTGCTTCCAACACGAGTTCGATTCGCTACCGCGCTTGCGCTAATGCTAACTATCACGGCGGCGGCCGCCGCTCTAGGCCGTTCTCGTACTATGACGAGCGCCCCCGAGTTTGGCGCCTCGCCGCGAACGGCCTGGAAGCAGGATGTGCTCACTGTTTTCGACTCCCGCGACGGAAGGTATCCCTACGCGGGAGTCAGCGCCGATCGTAGAGGCTCGCTGTACGGGACCACCGGCCGCGGAGGAGCGCACGGGGCCGGCACTGTCTACAAGTTGACGCCGCCGACTCCGGGGAAAACGACCTGGACGAGTCAAGTGCTCTATTCTTTTGGTTCTGGTTCTTCGGACGGTGAGTTTCCGCACGCCGGCGTCGTAGCGGATGTTCACGGCGTCCTTTACGGCACGACGGTTGGCGGCGGTTCCTCTGGTGACGGCGCGGTCTTCATGCTCAAACCCCCGGTTTCCGGTGCCGGCCCGTGGATGGAAAGCATCCTGCACTCCTTTACCAACGCCAACGGTGACGGTTCCCAGCCTTTCGCGAAGCTTCTTATTGGACGGGACGGTTCACTCTACGGGACGACGTTCTCCGGCGGCAACGCCGGCGACGGCATCGTATTTCGGTTAACGCCGCCCGCACCGGGTGGAACCGGCTGGACCGAAAGCGTGCTGCATTCGTTCGCCGGCGGGACCAGTGACGGCGCGGGACCCGAAGCCGGCTTGATCGCGGATGCCCAAGGGGCTCTTTACGGCACGACTGCTGCGGGCGGCGGCGGCGGCGGCCCAGAGTGCAGGGCGGTGCCAGCGGGCTGCGGCACCGCGTTCAAATTAGCGGCCCCGCCGGGCGGTGGAATACCCTGGACCACGTCCATCTTGTTTGCATTTCGAAATTATCACGCCGATGGCGGCGGCCCGGTCGCCGGCCTCACTGCGGATTCCAGTGGTGCCCTCTATGGCACGACGTATATCGGCGGCTCAACGGACGCGGGCACCGTTTTCAAGCTGTTCCCGCCGGGACCCGGACAAAGCCAATGGTCTGAACGTGTGCTGCATGACTTTACGGTATCAGACGGCACCTATCCGATCGGCGGAGTGATCCTCGACTCCAGCGGCGCCGTCTACGGCACAACCTCGTCGGGCGGGGATCTTCACTGCACCCCTCTCTTAAGGGGCTGCGGGACGCTCTTCCGACTGACCGCAGCAGGCGGCAGCTGGACGGCGTCCGTGCTGCACTATTTCAACTACGCTACGGGCGGCATCGTACCAGAGGGTGACCTTATCGAAGATGCGTCAGGTGGCATCTTCGGCACGACGTTTTTCGGCGGTGGAAGCGCGAACTGTGAGGACGGCTGCGGAACGGTCTTCGAACTACAGAAGTAAGTGGCCTGAAGTGACGATCGCGGCAGCGGATAAAGCCGGCGGGCCCTGTGACTCTAGAACTGTTTTCTGACTGTTGCCTCGTGTCCTGGTCAACAAAACGGTGTCCCGAGTTTAGCTGAACTTGGTGCTGGTCTTCCTCGTACGACGACG
>Ga0116227_10005499_pt1 | contig 26621 bp, 28 predicted proteins | sample S1TSphgellanicum_FD_89693 | JGI IMG/M metagenome (GOLD analysis project Ga0116227, IMG submission 89693) | Host-associated microbial communities from peat moss isolated from Minnesota, USA - S1T2_Fb - Sphagnum magellanicum MG | ecosystem: Host-associated > Plants > Peat moss > Unclassified...
CCGGATCGAAAATGTCGCCGCGCTCAGCAAACGCATCGAAGCCGTCGGCATCGAGAATTTCCGACCACAGATAGCTGTAATAACCTGCCGAATACCCTTCGCCCGAAAAGACGTGGTTGAAATGCGGGGTGCGGAGGCGCATCACGATCGCCTTGGGCATCCCGAGTTCGGCGAGCTCGCCTTTCTCGAACGCGACGATGTCGAGATCGTCGCTCGGCTTTGCGAGATGAAGGTCCATGTCGACGAGCGCCGACGATGTGTATTCGACCGTCGCAAAACCTTGGTTGAAACGGCGTGCGGCGAGAAGCCGGTCGAGCAGGGCGTCTGGCATCGGCGTGCCGGTCTCGGAGTGAAGCGCGAAGCGGCGCAGAATTTCCGGCTGCTCCAGCCAATGCTCGAAAAGCTGCGATGGAAATTCGACGAAATCGCGCGCGACGCTCGTGCCGGCGATCATCGGATATGTGACATTCGAGAGCATTCCATGCAGCGCGTGGCCGAACTCGTGAAACAAGGTGCGTGCATCATCGAAGCTCAAGAGACAGGCTTCGCCCGGCGCACCCTTGGCGAAATTCAGCACGTTGACGACGATCGGCAAAACCTCGCCATCGAGCTTTTGCTGCGAGCGAAACGCGCTCATCCAGGCGCCGCTATGCTTTGATGGGCGTGCATAATAGTCACCAATGAAGAGCGCCATCGGCTGACCGTCGCGCCCGATGACGGTCCAAGCGCGTGCATCTTGATGATAGAGCGGCACCTCGACATTGGGCACGAAGCTGACGCCGAAGAGACGATGCGCGGTATAGAACACCGCCTCGATCATCTGATCGAGTTGCAGGTAGGGTTTGATTTCGCCTTCATCGAGATCGTACTCGGCCTTGCGGCGCTTTTCGGAATAGTAGCGCCAGTCCCAAGCGGCGAGCTCGAAATTGTCGCCTTCGGCCGCGACCATCTCCTGCAACGACTGTTGCTCGCGCAGCGCCTGCGCGCAGGCCGGCTGCCAGACGGAATAGAGAAGATCGAGCGCCGCCTCGGGTTTCTTCGCCATCGTGTCGGCAAGCCGATAATGCGCAAAGCTCTCATAGCCGAGGAGCTTGGCGCGCTCGGCGCGCAGCCGCACCATCTCGGCGGCGATCGCGCGATTGTCGGTCGCCCCCGCCTCGCCGCGCGTCGCCCAGGCGCGGAAGGCTTTTTCGCGGAGATCCCGCCGCTGCGAGAATTGCAGGAAGGGCTCGATGCTCGAGCGCGACAGCGTGATCACGTGCTTGCCGGCATGCCCGCGATCCGCCGCGGCCTGCGCCGCCGCCGCCACGAGGGAGGCCGGCAGCCCCGCAAGGTCCTCCGGCCCGTCGAGCACGAGCGCGAAGGCTTTCTCATCGGCAAGGACGTTTTGGCCGAACTGCGTGCCGAGCGAGGCAAGCCTTTCCCCGATTTCAGCCAACCGGCCCTTCGCCTCCGCCGGCAAGCCGGCGCCGTTGCGGGTGAAGGCGACGTGGTAGCGCTCGAGCACGCGGGCCTCTTCCGGGTTCAGAGCGAGGCTCTCGCGCATCGCGTAGAGGCTATCGATCCGTGCGAACAAAGCTTCATTCAGATAGAATTCACTGCGGTGACGCGCGATGAGCGGCGCCATCTCGCGCTCGATTGCCTCGATCGCGTCGCTCGTGTCGGATCCAGCGAGGTTGTAGAAGGTGAGCGACACGCGGTGCAGCGCCTTGCCGCTGCGCTCGAGCGCGCCGATCGTATTGGCGAAAGTAGGGGTAGCCGGATCGGCGGCAATCGCCGCGATTTCGGCTTTCTGTTCCGCCAAAGCGACGTCGAAAGCCGGGCGATAATGATCCGGGCGCAGTCTATCGAAGGGCGGCGCGCCGAAAGGTCCGGTCCACGGTTCGAGAAGCGGATTCGGTGCGATCGTTTCGGTCATGTCGAAGGTCCGTGCTTTGCTATCAGCCGCAATATAGGAGATCTACGCGTCGACCGACAGTCTCGTCCGCCCGAAAGCCGGCCTTGTTGGCGCTTTATTATGCGTCGTGCTCGGGCTATGAGAGGCCTGAAAGGATTGCCCCATGCTTCGCCTCGTCGCGATGCGATGTCTTGCAGCCGTCCCGACGCTCTTCATCATCGTGACGCTTTCCTTCTTCCTGATGAGGCTCGCGCCGGGGGGGCCTTTCGATACGGAGCGCGGGCTCGATCCGGAGATCGCTCAGAATTTGCAGCGGATCTATCGGCTCGATCTGCCTTTGCCCGCGCAATATGGGCTCTATCTTTCGAGCCTGCTCCATGGCGACTTCGGACCGAGCTTTCATTGGCGGGATTTTTCCGTCAACGATCTCTTCGCCCATGCCATGCCGATCTCGCTGCGCCTCGGCGGCGAGGCGCTCGGCGTGAGCCTCTTGTGCGGTATCGGGCTCGGCGTGCTGGCGGCGGCGCGGCGCAGCACCGCTCTCTCGATGCTCGCCGGCGGCATCGCCTTTCTCGGCATTGCGGTGCCGAGCTTCGTCATCGCGCCGGTCCTCCAGCTCGTGTTCGGCCTCGGGCTCAGAATCCTTCCCGTCGGCGGCTGGAACGATGGCGCCTGGCAGAACCAGGTCCTGCCCGTCGCCACCTTGGCGCTGCCGCAGATCGCCATCGTCGCGCGGCTCGCGCAGGCTTCCTTCGGGCAATCGCTAGCCTCGACGCACATCCGCACGCTCCGCGCTTTCGGGCTGCCGCAGCGCCACATCTTTCTCCATGCCGGGCGCGCCGCAATGACGCCGATCCTGTCCTATCTCGGGTCTGCGGCCGCGGGGCTTCTCACCGGCTCGATCATCGTCGAGACCACGTTCGGCATCCCGGGCATGGGACGTTATTTCGTCGATGGCGCGCTCGGCCGCGACTATACGCTGGTGATGGGAACCGTCATCGTCGTCGCGCTTCTCGTCATCGTCTTCAACCTCATCGTCGATCTCACCTATGCGCTGATCGATCCACGGATCCGGCATGAGTGAGTCGAGCGTCACGGTGATCGCACGCGCCGGCGACGGCAGGCTCACTTTGAAACTGAGCCTCGCCTTCCTCGCGTTCATCGCGCTCGCCTGCATCGTCGGGCCGTCTCTATCGCCGCATGACTATGACCACGTCTATCGCGACTACGTGCTCGTCCCACCCTCCTTCACGGCGCATCCGACAAGCACCGAAGCCGAAGCGGCGCTTGCCGCTCTTGCGCAGCGCATGCGATTGAACGCGCAAGCCTCGTCCTTCGATGCCGCACGAACGAGCGTGACGCTGACGAGCAACAAACCGATTGATCTGCGCAGCCTTCGCCTCTTCGAACGCTCCGACGTTTTCGCGCCGGCGCAGGTCGTCGGAACGCAAGACGAAGGCCGCGTGCTTCAAATCGAGGTAGCGCTTCGGCACCAGACATTTCTGTTCGGCACCGATTCGAACGGCCGCGATCTCTTGACGCGGCTTCTGATCGCGGGGCGGATCTCGCTCGCGGTCGGCCTCCTGGCTTCGCTCGTCGCGCTCGTGATCGGCGTCGCCTGGGGCGCCGTTGCGGGCTATGCCGGCGGCCGCGTCGATCAGCTCATGATGCGCGTCGTTGAAATTATCTATGCGCTGCCTTTCGTCTTCTTCGTCATCGTGCTCGTCGTGCTCTTCGGCCGCAACTTCATCCTGATCTTCGTGGCGATCGGCACGGTCGAGTGGCTCGACATGGCGCGCATCGTGCGCGGCGAGACCTTGTCGATCAAGCATCGCGATTACGTCGCGGCGGCCGAGGCGCTCGGCGTCAGCCCCGCTGCCATCCTCAAGCGGCACGTGGTGCCGAACATGCTCGGACCTATTTCCGCCTATGCGACGCTCATCGTCGCGCAGGTGATCCTGCTCGAAAGCTTCGTCTCCTTTCTCGGCCTCGGCGTGCAGGAGCCTTTGACGAGCTGGGGTCTTTTAATCGCCGATGGAACACGCATGATGCAAAGCTCGGTCTATCTTCTCGTCTTCCCGGCGGCCGCGCTCGGCATGACGCTCGCCGCGCTGAACGGCGTCGGAACACATTTCCGCGAAGCCTTCGATCCGCCGAGCCGCTGATGCCGGCCGGCGCGCCGATCCTGCGTTTCACCGATCTCGGCGTCCGTTTCGGGCCTATCGAAACCGTTAGGTCGGTGAGCTTCGTCCTGCATGCCGCCGAGACTGCGGCGCTCGTCGGCGCGTCGGGGTCGGGGAAGAGCCAAGCCATGCTCGCGGCCATGGGCCTTCTGCAAGCCTCCGCGCAGCTCACGGGTTCCGTGCGCTTCGGCGCGGAGGAATTGATCGGCGCACCGCGCCGCCGGCTCGATCGGATTCGCGGCCGCGACATCGCCATGATCTTCCAGGAGCCGATGTCGGCGCTCGATCCTTTGTTTCCGGTCGGCACGCAAATCGCCGCCGTGCTGCGGCTCAAGATGGGACTTCGCCGCCGCGCCGCGCGCAACAGAGCGATCGAGCTCATCGACGGCGTCGGGATCGGCGAGGCTCAGCGCCGGGCGCGGGCCTATCCGCACGAGCTCTCCGGCGGGCAGAGACAGCGTATAGCCATTGCGATGGCGATGGCGTGCGAGCCCAAGGTGCTGATTGCCGATGAGCCGACGACGGCGCTCGACGTCACCGTGGAAGCGCGCATTCTCGATCTCCTCGCCGATTTGAAACGCGCCCTCGGCCTGGCGATGATTTTCATCAGCCATGATCTCGGTCTCGTCCGCCAGCTTGCCGACAGCATTCATGTGATGAACGCCGGGACGATCGTCGAGAGCGGCGCGAGCGCGGACGTGATCGCCTCGCCGCAGCACGCGGTCACTCGGCATCTCTTGTCCCTCTCGCCGCCTGCGCATAAGCGCAATGAGGCGCCGTCTCCTGTTCTTCTCGATGCGCAAGACGTCAAGGTCGCGTTCGATTTACGTGGGGGCTTGCTCGCACGGCGCCGTACGATCCACGCCGTCGACGGCGTGAGCCTGTTGCTGCGCAAGGGACGCACGATCGGCCTTGTCGGCGAATCGGGCTCCGGCAAGTCGACGCTCGGACGCGCGCTTTTGAGGCTCGTGCCGGCGAGCGGCCGCATCAGCTTCGAGGACCGCGATCTGACGACCTACGATACGCGTCGCATGCGGCCCTTGCGGCGCTCTTTGCAGCTCGTGTTTCAAGATCCTTACAGCGCCTTGTCGCCGCGGCTGCGCGTCGGCGAGATCGTGACCGAAGGCTTGCGTGTCCATGCACCCGCGATGACGAAAGCCGAGCGCGACGCCGCCGCGATCCACGCGCTCGAAGAAGTGCGCCTCGATCCGGCCACGCGCCACCGCTTTCCGCATGAATTCTCGGGCGGCCAACGTCAGAGGATCGCGATTGCGCGTGCCATGATCTTGAAACCGCGGCTCGTCGTGCTCGACGAGCCGACCTCAGCTCTCGACAGGGCGGTGCAGACCGAGATCATCGCCCTTCTCGCACGGCTGCAAGAGACGCATGATCTCGCCTACATCTTCATCAGCCATGACCTTACGATGGTGCAGGCGATCGCCGACGAAATCGCCGTGATGAAGGATGGCCGCATCGTCGAGCTCGGCCCGGCCGATGCGATTCTCAACAGACCGCGAGAAGATTATACACGCCTGCTGATCGAGGCTGCGGCCCGCAAGATGTACACCCCTCCCACGCAGGGAGAGCAGCACTGATGGAGCAGATGCTGGCTAGAGCATCCCGCCTTCAAATGGAATCATTTGAAGGCGGACAAGATGCTCTAGATTCATAAAGTTAGAGCATCGTTCGGCGCGCAAAACCGCGCACACTCTTGCGCACGATGCTCTAGGCCGCGATCTCGACCACATGGTTGAGATCGAAGGTGCCGGACTCCACCTCGGCGATCTGGCGGTCGAGCTCGGTCACGACATGGCCGGCGAAGCGGCCCATGTGCAGGTAGAGCGCCGCCATAGAGCAGACGAACTCGACGGCATTTTGGTTGCGCCGCAAAGCCGCGATGAAAGCCCGCCAGAAGAAGGGACGCACCTCCGGCTCGCGCGTCGTCACGCGCCACATCAGACGCAGGCCGACGCCGAGATCACGCAAGGCGACGCGCAAATTCGGCTTCACATGCATTTCCGGGGCGCCGATCACTTCGATGACCCTGTGAACGCGCGCGAAAAACACCTCGGGCCGATAGACGGTGCCGATGACGGTTCGGTAATCTTTGAGAACGTCGCGGCGCGGCCTCAATGTCTTGAAGTTCAAGCCACCCGTGCATTGATCGCCTTGCTGGGCGGGAATGATGTTGAAATCCGCGTAAAGCCGGTTTTCGCGGAGGAGCCGGCGCGTAAGCTGCGTGTTGGGGAGCGCCGTCAAAAGCCCGACCATCGCGATCGGAATGCTCGTATCCTGAATGCACTCGATCATCGCCTCGCCGACACCGTCTACATCCGTGTCGAACCCGACGATGAATCCAGCGAGCACGAAAATGCCGGCTTCATAAATCTTGAAGATGCTGTCCTCGAGGCTCCGCCGCGTGTTCTGCTTTTTCTGAGTGTGGACCAGCGTCGTCGGATCGGGGCTTTCGATACCGATGAACACGCCGAAAAATTTGACCGAACGCATCATCTGCAGCAGCTCGGGATCATCGGCGAGATTGATCGAGGCTTCGGTCGAGAATTTGAATGGAAAGTTGTGACGCTTCTGCCAGTCCCTGACGATCGGGAGCAGTTGCATCAACGCCTTCTTGTTGCCGATCAGGTTATCATCGACGAAGTCGACATGCCCACGATAGCCGAGCTCGTAAAGGCGATCGAACTCGCGCAGCACTTGATCCGCGGTCTTGGCACGCGGCATGCGGCCATAGAGCTCGATAATGTCGCAGAACTCGCAATTGAACGGGCATCCGCGCGAAAATTGCAGCCCCACATAAAGGTAGTTCTTGAAGTTCAAGAGATCGAAGCGGGGCACCGGGCTCTTGCTGACGTCGGCCGTGAACTTCTCAGCGCTAAAGCGGCCCGAACGCGCGCCGCTCTGCCAGGCAGCCACGAATGTGTCGAGAATGCCTTCCGCCTCGCCAAGGACGAGGAAGTCGGCATCCTCGTAGCATTCCGGGCTCGAGGTCGGATCGGGACCGCCGATGCAAACCGGCTTGCCGAGCGCCTTCACCCGGCGCATGACCTCATAGGTGTCGGGACGCTGGGGCATCATGCCGCCCGTCATCACCACATCGGCCCAGGCGATGTCTTCGTCCGTCAGCTCTTCCGCGTTTCGATCGATGAGACGCATCGGCCAGGTCTGCGGCAAGAGCGCAGCCACCGTGATGAGACCGAGCGGCGGCGCCGAGCAGCGCGCACCCCAGATGTCGCAAGCGTCGCGGAAGCTCCAGAACGAATTGGGATTGAAGCGCGGAAAGACGAAAAGGACTTTGGTCAATCTTGCCGCTCCTTCGGGCGTGGCGTTCTGCCGTCACGCTGCGACTCTAGACAAATACCGGCCCAGGCGCCAGTCACCTCCGCATGAGCGAGGTGTAAAAAAGCTCACGCGGCCTTTTGCTTGGGCTGAACTTCAGCCGAGTAATCCTCAATCATTTGGCGCGAGATCGCGCCCGGGGTGAACTTGTAGGGGCCGGCTTCCGCGACCGGCGTCACTTCCGCGCCCGTGCCGCATATGAAGCATTCGTCGAATCCCGCCAGTTCCTCAGGCATGATCCGCCGCTCGATCACCTCGATGCCCCGGCGCTTGGCGAGATCAATGACCGTGCGCCGCGTGATGCCGTCGAGGAAGCAGTCGGCGATCGGCGTGTGAATCGCGCCCTTCACCGTGAAGAAAATATTGGCGCCGGTGCATTCGGCGACCCGGCCTTGCCAATCGAGCATCATCGCATCCGCATAGCCACGGCGCTCGGCACGGTGCTTCGAGATCGTGCAGATCATATAGAGCCCCGCCGCTTTCGCATGGCAAGGCGCCGTAGCCGGATCAGGCCTGCGGAACTCGGCTATATCGAGGCGGATTCCCTTCATCTTCTCGTTCACGTCGAACATGCTCGGCCAATCCCAAACGGCGACCGCGACATGGATCGTCGCCGATTGCGCCGCGACCGCCATCATTTCGCTGCCGCGCCAGGCGATTGGGCGCACGTAGCAGTCCTTGAAATTATTTTTGTCCACGACGAGCTGCTTGATCTGATCGAGTTCTGCGGCGGAATAAGGAATCTCGAAATCGAGGAGATGCGCGGAATTCCTGAAGCGCTCGGAATGCTCCGTCGATTTGAAGATGCGGCCGCCATAGGCGCGCTCGCCCTCGAACACGCAGGACGCGTAATGCAGGCCGTGGGACAGAACGTGCAGCTTCGCGTCCGCCCACGGAACGAGCGTGCCATCCATCCAGATAAAACCATCACGCTGGTCGAAGGGCAGGACAGACATCGGCGCGCTCCTTGGCGTTGTGAACGCAGCGAGCCATGCATAGCCATCGCGGATCGGAAGCGGATGAGGCGCCGCACTGCCCGTTGCGGTAGATGGCCCGTTGCAGAAGACGACGAACCGTCTTCGCCGGTGTCGCCAGTTTCTGATCGGCAGGCTCTAGCTTGACGCCTAGCAATCTTCCTGAAATATGTCAACATAGCTGACTAAAAGGGCGAGGTATGGACTCAGCGCTGCAAGGCAAGGCGCCCGCGCAACGACGCTCCGCTCCGACCATCTCGCCGGCACCTGCTGCGTGCGAGCCGTCAGGTCGTGTCGAAGAACCGCTTTTCGATCTCATCGAGCTTTTATTCTTCGCCTATCGCGATTTCGTCGGCGACGCCGACCGCCTCCTCGAAAATTACAGTTTCGGCCGCGCCCATCACCGCGTGCTGCATTTCGTCAGCCGGCGCCCGGGCCTCACGATCGCCGAATTGCTGGATATTCTGAAAATCACGAAACAGAGCTTGAACCGGGTGCTCAAGGAATTGCTCGACAAAAACTACGTTGAGTCCTGCGCCGGCATGACGGATCGCCGGCAGCGGCGGCTCTTTCCCACCGCCAAGGGCTGTGCGCTGGCGCAAGACCTCGCGCATCTGCAATCGGAACGCTTCCGCCGCGTGCTCGCTCGCCTGCCACAAGGCGCCCACGCGCAGGCGATCGCGTTTCTTCTCGAAATGGTCGACACGCCCGAGCGCGCCAAGGTAGCGGCGTTCGTCGCCCTCGAAACCCCAATGGCGCCCGCGGGTCTGGCGCCGTGAGCGGCGAGAGCCCCCGCCCGGCTCAACCAGCCGCTCCGGTTCCTGCCGACGATGCGGCGCATCTTCTCGTTGTCGACGACGATCGCCGCATCCGGGCGCTCCTCTCGCGCTTTCTCGTCGAACAGGGTTATCGCGTGACGACGACGAGCAATGCCGCCGATGCTCTCGCCTGCCTCAGGGGTCTCGCCTTCGATCTCATCGTGCTCGATGTCATGATGCCAGGCGAGAACGGCTTCGCCTTCGCGCAGCGCTTGCGCAATGAACCTTCGGACTTGGCCTCGGTCCCGATCCTCATGCTGACGGCGCGGACAGATTCGGAGGACCGGGTGCAAGGCTTCGAGCGCGGCGTCGACGATTATCTCGCCAAGCCTTTCGAGCCGCGCGAGCTCAGCCTTCGGATCGCTTCGATCCTGCGCCGTGCGCAACCGCGTGCGGCGAGCGAATCGGGTCACAAGGTCCGCTTCGGCGATTTCACTTTCGATCTCGATCGCGGCGAGCTCCTGCAAAGCGATATGCTGATCCGCCTCACCGATCGCGAGCGCGAAATGCTGCGACTGCTTGCCGAAAATGCCGGCGAAACCGTAAGTCGCGACATGCTCGCCGGGCCGGCGGTCTCGGGCAACGAGCGCACGATCGACGTGCAGATAAATCGACTTCGCCGCAAGATCGAGCGCGATCAAAGCAATCCCTTGCACCTGCGAACCGTACGCGGTGCCGGCTATCGACTCCTCCTCGATCGCTGAGGTAGCCGATGAGCCTTTCGCTGCCTGCCTATTTCGAGCGCCCGCGGTCGCTGTGGCGGGTTATCGGACGCCGCGTCAGCGGCGTGATGCCGAAAGGTCTTTACGCCCGTTCGCTCCTGATCGTCGTCGGACCGATGGTGATCTTGCAGGTGGTTTTCACCTATGTGTTCATGGAGCGGCATTACCAGCTCGTGACGCACCGGCTCTCGACCGCGCTGACGCAGGACGTCGCGGCGATCGTCGACTTCTACAAAGCCTATCCGCAGGATCAGGATAAGCAGGCGCTGGTGCGGATCGCGCAGGAACGACTCAATATGGACATCGAGTTCCTGCCGAAGGGACCCTTGCCGGCGGCGCTTCCGAAACCCTTCTTCTCGATCATCGATGCGGCGCTCTCGAACGAAATCCGCCGCCAGATCGGCAAGCCGTTCTGGCTCGATACGGTGGGACGCTCGGACTTCATCGAAATCCGCCTCCAGCTCGACGATGCGATCCTGCGCATCGTCGCGCTGCGCAACGCGGCCTATGCATCGAACTCGCACATTTTCGTGCTCTGGATGTTCGGCACATCGCTCGTGCTGATCGTCGTCGCCATCGCCTTCCTCCGTAATCAGATCCGCCCAATCCTCTGGCTCGCCGCCGCGGCTGAGGCGTTCGGGAAAGGTCGCGAACCGGAATTTCGTCCGCATGGCGCGCGCGAAGTGCGGCAAGCCGGCTTCGCCTTCATCGAAATGAAACGCCGCATAGAACGGGCGATCGAGCAACGTACCGCGATGTTGAACGGAGTGAGCCACGATCTACGAACGATTCTCACCCGCTTCAAGCTCTCGCTCGCTTTGATGGATCAGCGCGAAACCGAGGACCTCAAGAAGGATGTCGAGGAAATGCAGCGCATGCTCGAGGCCTATTTGGCCTTCGCGCGCGGCGATATGGGCGAAAGCGCAGCACAAATCGACATGCATGAATTCTTGGAAGAGATCCGCTCCGATTCCGAGCGCCACGGCTATGACGCGAAGGTCACGTTCACCGGCGACCCGAAAGTCACGGTGCGGGCCGATGCTTTCAAGCGCTGCCTCGCCAATCTTGTCGGCAATGCGCAGCGGCATGCGCGTAGAGTGTCGATCGAGGCGCTACGCGACCATCGTTTTTTGACGATCCATGTCGATGATGACGGGCCCGGCATTCCGGCGGATCGACGCGACGACGTTTTCCGGCCATTCTTCCGGCTCGACGAGGCACGCAATCAGGACGAAGAGTTGGCGGGGACGGGCCTCGGGCTCGCCATTGCCCGTGATATCGCCCGCTCGCATGGTGGCGATATCAGTCTGACGGATAGTCCCTTAGGGGGCCTTCGCGCGAGCCTGCGCGTGCCGGTTTAGATCGGCCTGCCGAAGCGGCCGATCTATCTTTTAGTTGTGCATCGGATTGATCCCAGAACCGTATCCACTTTTGGGTCCGATGCTTCAGACGATTCAGATCCGGTTCAGGTCGGCGAGGCGGCGCCGCACTTCCGGAAGTTCCGTCTGAGCCAGGCTCCGCAGGCCGGGATCGGGGCCGCGCACCGCATAGTCGCTATAAATCGTTTCAAGCTGCAACAGCGCATCGCGCTGCGTCTGGACATAGAGCGCATCGAAATCGCGCCCCTGTGCCGTCGAAAGGCGCGCGAGATCATCGGCCTGAGAACGCGACAGCGCACGGCCATCGCGCGCGGCCACGATGCTGCCACCCGTCAGCGCATTGCCGACGCCGAGAATGACGTTGATCGGCAAGGTCGCGAGACCCAGGATGGGATCATAAGCCGAACGGCCCGTCATCAGCGGACCATCCGTTTCCGCCCATGCCGTCATCGCGTTGCCGGCGATCGTCTGCTGAGCGGCGAGGTTATAGGCGAAGCGGCGGATCGCGGGCCGCGACGCCTTGTCCACAGCCATGCGGCTCGCGGAATCCAAGAAATTCACGTCAGGCATGGCATTCGCGATGAACGCCAAGGTCATGTTCGACGGCGCCACATAACCGGGCACGACCGGTGCGTAAGGCGCAGCCGGCGCAGCGTAAGGATCATAATAAGTCTGCGCATATGCAGGCCCGCCAATGGCGGCTGCCAATGCACCTGCCGCAACAAGCGACACGAAGAGGGGTTTTGCAGTCATCGCGCTCTCCATGATTGAAGTTGCCCGCCGAGCGAGCGTGCCGCCATAACCTCCGATCAACGCCGCGGTTCCGCAGCGCAAAAGCTGAAGACTATGGAGCAAACCGGGCCGTGCGCCGAAATCGAGACGACTGCGCGCGACGCAATGCCTCAGATGGCAGCGGCGGGATCGTCCATTTCGTCACGCTCGCTCTTGCGCTGACGGCGGCCGAGGCGATTCTCGAACACGGCGCGCGCGATCGAGAAGAGCGGCGAGACGAGGCGGTTTACATCCTCCGCGCGCGCGACGATACGGCTGCCTCGGTTGAGCTCGCGATCGAGCGCAGCCATCGTGTCGGCAAGGCCCGGATCATCGTCATGAAACCACGTGCCCAGGATCCGCGACCAGGACAAGGCGAGGCCTTGCAGCTTCAGCGCGCCGACCGGTCCTTCCGAATCGATCCCGGCTGCTTCCAGCATGAAACGCATGGAATTCACCGTCTCGCGATTGATCGCGGCAAAGGCCATAGGGTCGCGTTGCGCCCATTCGGAGATGCTTTCGAGGCCGAGCTTGTAAGGCGCCATCGCGTCGAGGCGGCGCATCAGCACATCGAAGAGCCGATCCTTGGCCGGCTCGCCGATCAACTCGTCGCTTGCCGCGGCGAGCACCGCCGTATCGATCTTGCGCGAGAAAGCGGCGAGCACAGCGCCTTTGGACGGAAAGAACTCGCGGAAGGTCGCCAATGAGACATTGGCGCGCGCAGCGACGTCGGAAATCGAAATGTCCCGCCAGGACCGCTCGCCGGCAAGCTCCATCAACGCGTCGATGATGGCCTCTTTCGGCGTCTGAACGCTTGGGCCGTCGATTTCGGGCTCGTGGGCCGGAGCCGCTGTGCCTTCTGCCATATTCGTCTCCTTGCTCACCCTATCTTCGACCATATGTTAAGCCGGGGAAGGCGGGCTTCCAAGCGCCGCAGGCAAATCATGGCGCCGCTGGGAAATCAGCCCGAAAGCTCGCCGGCCCGGCGCTTTGCGGCTTCGACGGCTGTCTCGAGAAGCAGGCCGAGCCCCTGCGGGGCCATAAGGACTGCAAGCGCGGCTGCCGTCGTGCCGCCGGGAGAGGTGACCGCCTCGCGCAACGCGGCGGCGGTCAGTGCTGAACTCTGGGCGAGAAGCGCACCGGCGCCCTCGACGGTGGCGCGGGCGAGCCTTGCCGCCGTATCGGCCGGCAAGCCAGCCGCGATACCGGCCTCGGCGAGACATTCGGCAAGCAGAAACACGTAAGCAGGGCCGGAGCCGGAAACAGCCGTCACCGCATCGATCAAGCCTTCATCGGCCAGCCATTCGACCTTGCCAACGCCTGAAAGAAGCCGATCGGCGGTGCGCCGCTCGTTTGAGCTCACCTCGCTATTGGCGACTGCGCCAGTAATGCCGCAGCCGATCGAGGCCGGCAGGTTCGGCATGGCGCGAATAATCGCGCGTGCCTGCGGCAGCCGTGCGGCGATATTTGCGATGGTCTTGCCGGCCATGATCGAAAGGATCAGCGTCTGCGGGCCGGCTTTCGCACGCAAAACCGCCGCAGCGTCTTCGAAAATCTGCGGCTTGACGGCGAGGACGACGACGTCCGGCGCCTGCGCCGGCAATGCCAAAGAGATGCGGTGCGCGGCTGCAAGCGCCGCGATCTCGGGCGATGGCTGCGGCTCGAGAAGAAAGAGACGCTCCGGCGCGAGCCCTAGGTTGAGCCAGCCTTTCAGCAAGGCGCCGCCCATTCTGCCGGCGCCAACGAGCAGGAGCGAGGCGGGAAGAGCTTCCTCGCCCGGATCGCTCATGCGCGCATGCCTTAAGCTTCGCCGCGCGTTTCGAGCATAGCGGTATCAAGCGCCTCGCGCGCGCTCTTGCCTGCCCAGATGACGAATTGAAACGCCTGATAGTAACGCTCGCACGCGGTCACCGCATTGCCGAGCACGGACTCGCATTGCGGGCCGTTCAGCTCGGCGCCGCCCGCAAGGAGCAAGGAGTGCCGAAACATGATCACGCCTTCCTTCGGCCATACGTCGAAATGACCGATCCACAACTGCTCGTTGATGAGCGAGATGAGGGCCAGCGTTTCGACGCGGCGCACGGATGGCACCTTGAGATCGAAGGCGCAGGCGACATGGAGCGCCTCCATCTCGGCCAACCACGTAAATGCCACGCTGTAATCCGTCCAGCTTCCGGTCACGGAAATGGAGATTTCATCTTCTTCGTCGCGATCGAAAGACCATTCGTTATGGGCGGCAATCCTTTCAATCATGTCCACGGGATGTTCGGTGCGGTCTACCTCGAATTGCAAAAGCGACATTCCGGTACCTTGAGAGGATGTGGCCGCGAGCGCGAGCTGACGGCGGGCAAAAGCAAACGCGGCGAAACTGCAACGGAACACCCGTTGATCCGCAAGCTCCGACTCACATGAGCCTGATTCGATGAGGCAGGGAATCACAACGTGGCGTCCTTGTGCAACAGCCCTGAGACGGTTTGCACGGGTAAGCTAAGGTCCTGGATTCGCGAAGATTCGTCCATGGGGCCGCGGAGGCGGTCCACAACCGCTTCAGGCGTTCAGCCTCGCGAAAGGTTCAAGCTTTCGGCGTCACGCCGGCAGCGAGCTTGGCTTCGAGCTCACTGAGGCGCGCGGCGAGCCGGTCGTTCTCCTCGCGCGCCAAGATCGCCATATGTTTTACCGCCTCGAATTCGTCGCGGCTCACGACATCCATCGCCGCAAACAGACGCTCGAGCTGGCCGCGCATCATGACCTCCGCCTCGCGGCGCACGCCTTGCGCCATGCCGGCAGCATCAGTCATGAAGCGAGCGAAATCGTCGAATACACGTCCTTGAGCCTGGCGCATGGCGAACTCCGAAAGCAAACCGGTTCGAGTGGTCTTCCACCTCTCACGAGGGAATTGCAACCGTCGCGCGCGCGACGAAGCAATGCCGAGCCGCGCGGCAAGGTGCGGCCACTTTCGAATTGACGCATGAGGGCATGCCGTCGCATCAGGGCAGCTTCCTGGGAGAGCCGATGCCGATCCTCATCCCCTATCCGGTGGTGAACCCTGTTCTCGTCAATCTGGGGCCGCTGCCGATTCGCTGGTACGCGCTCGCCTATATTGCCGGCCTCGTCTTCGGCTGGGCCTATGCGCGCGCGCTCGTGCGGCGCGACAGCTATTGGGGCGGCCTGCCGCGCCCGTCGGTCGCCAGCATCGACGACCTCATCGTCTTTATCGCGATCGGCATCATTTTCGGTGGCCGGCTCGGCTATGTGCTCTTCTACAATTTCGATTTCTATCGCGCCCATCCCGGCGAGATCTGGGCCGTCTGGAACGGCGGCATGTCGTTCCATGGCGGGCTGGCGGGCGCGGCGCTCGGCATCGTCGCCTTCGCGCGGCGCCAAAAACTGCCCGTGCTGAGCGTAGCCGACATTGCCTCAGCCGCCGTGCCGATCGGCCTCGCCCTCGGGCGCCTCGCCAATTTCATCAAGCCGGAGCTTTGGGGCCGGCCGACCGATGTACCTTGGGCTATGATCTTTCCCGGCGCCGGTCCTTTGGCCCGCCATCCGAGCCAGCTTTACGAAGCCGCGCTCGAAGGCGTGGCGCTTTTCATCGTTCTTTACGTCGCAGTCCGCAAAGGCGCGCTGCAGCGACCCGGCCTCGTCACAGGCCTCTTTGCGGTCGGCTATGGCGCCGCCCGCATCTTTTGCGAATTCTTTCGCGAGCCCGACCCGCAGCTCGGCTTCCTCTTCGCCGGCGCGACGATGGGGATGATCCTCTCGGTGCCGCTCATCATCATCGGCATTTTCCTGCTCGCCTACGCTTTGAAGAGCCGTAAGCAAGAGGCCCCCGCATGAACGCGCTCGGCCGCGAGATCGTGCAGATGATCGCCGAGGACGGGCCGATCAGCCTCGAGCGCTTCATGGCCCTCGCTTTGACCCATCCGCGGCACGGCTATTACACGACGCGGATGCCGATCGGTGCCAACGGCGATTTCACCACCGCGCCGGAAATCCACCAGATGTTCGGCGAGCTTGTCGGCCTCTGGGCGGCCGCGACATGGCAGGCGCTCGGCGCGCCGCAGCCGATACGCCTCGTCGAGCTCGGCCCCGGCCGCGGCACGCTGATGGCCGATATTCTGCGCGCGGCCCGGGTCGTGCCCGCCTTTCTCGCCGCCCTCGACATCCACTTGGTCGAGACGAGCGCACCGCTCGCCGCGACTCAAAAGGAAGTGCTCACGCCATCCGGCCTACCCATTACTTTTCCGATCACTTGGCACACGCATGTCGAAACCCTGCCCCGCGGCCCAGCGATCATCATCGCCAACGAGTTTTTCGATGCGCTGCCGGTACGTCATTACGTGCATGCGGAAAATGGTTGGCACGAGCGGCTCGTCGGCTTGGATGCGGAAGGCCGCCTCGCCTTCGGATTGGCGCCGGAACCGGAACCGCGCATCGAGAAGCGCGGCGCGCCGAGCGATCTCCTCGAGCTAGGCTTGGCCGCGCAAAGCCTCATGGCCGATCTCGCGCAGCGTATCTGCGCCGATGACGGCGCGCTGCTCGTGATCGACTACGGCTATGCCACGCCCGGCCGCGGCGAGACGCTGCAAGCCGTCAAGAGCCATCACTTCGCCGATCCGCTCAGCCGCCCAGGCGAAACCGATCTCACCGCGCATGTCGATTTCGCGGCGCTTGCGCGCGCTGCTGAAGCACAAGGCGCCGCCGTGCATGGACCCGTCGCGCAAGGCACTTGGTTGAGCCGTCTTGGCATCTTCGAGCGCGCTGCTGCATTGAAGCAGGATGCGAGCCCGGCAGAGACCGCTTCGATTGAGGCCGCGCTGACGCGCCTCGTCGACGAGGAGGCGCAAAATATGGGGGCGCTCTTCAAAGTCTTGGCTGTGACACGCGCTGGCGCGACAATTCCCGCCGGGTTCGAAAGGGAATCGGCATGACGACACTCTCACTTTCGTCGCTCTTGGCCTCGCCGCTTCGAGCGCGCGTTCTCGAGCACAATGGGATCGAGCATGCCTTCTTCACCCGCGAGGGCGGCGTGTCGGGCGGGGTCTACGCCTCGCTGAACGGGGGCGTCGGCTCCAAGGACGATCCCGAGGCCGTCACCGAGAACCGGCGGCGCATGGAGACGCATCTCGGCCTCGAATCAGGCCGGCTTCTGGTGCCCTATCAGATCCATTCGTCCGAGGCCTTGATCGTCGCAGAACCCTTCGTCGAGCGACCGCGCTGCGACGGGCTCGTTACGGCAAAGCCCGCCTTGGGGCTCGGCGTCACCGGCGCCGATTGCGGCATTCTTCTGTTTTGCGATCCGCAGGCGCGGGTGATCGGCGCCTGCCATGCCGGCTGGAAAGGCGCCCTCGACGGCATTCTCGAGTCAACGCTCGCCGCCATGGAAAAGGCCGGCGCGCGGCGCAGCGCGATCCATGCCGCGCTCGGTCCGACGATCGGTCCGCAAAGCTACGAAGTCGGACCGGAATTTTTCGGGCGGTTCCAAGCCGTCACCCAAGAGCACGCGCAATTCTTCACGGCTTCGGCCCGCAGCGGGTATTTCATGTTCGACCTGCCGGGCTTTATCGGCTGGCGGCTCGGCCGTGCGGGCATTGCGGCTTTCGAAAATCTCGGCCTCGACACCTATGCCGACGAAACGCGGTTTTATTCCTACCGCCGTTCAGTCCATCGGCAGGAGGCCGATTATGGCCGCCAAATCGCCGCCATAGCGCTATCCTGAGGCTTCGCATTACATGGCTAAAGCTCTGAATTAAAGGATCTTTTTTCGCATTCCTTGACTTGGGGGGAGGCTCTGCATAAAAACGCATTGTTTTTCCCCTTTTCGAAGGTGGTTTTGGCGATTGAGCCGACTGGTCCCGCGAGGCCGGCGGTGAACGCCCGGCGGCGCGTTGCGCTCCCGGGCGCATTTGGCGTTGGGTGTCTCTAGAAGCGACAAGGTGACGGCATGTTCGAAGGGCTTTCCGAAAAGCTCTCAGGCATATTCGAGGCGCTGACCAAGCGCGGCGCGCTCAGCGAGGCCGACGTCAATACGGCTTTGCGCGAGGTGCGGCGGGCTTTGCTCGAAGCCGATGTCGCGCTCGACGTCGTGCGCTCCTTCGTCGACAAGGTGCGCGCCCGCGCCATCGGTGCCGATGTCATCAAATCGGTGACGCCCGGCCAGATGGTCATCAAGATCGTCAACGACGTGCTGATCGAGACGCTCGGCGCCGAAGGCGACCCGATCAATCTCGACGCCGCCCCGCCGGTCGCCATTATGATGGTCGGGCTGCAAGGCGCCGGCAAGACGACGACGACGGCAAAGATCGCCAAGCGCCTCAACGAGCGCATGAAGCGCAAGGTGCTGATGGCCTCGCTCGACGTGAAACGCCCGGCGGCGCAGGAGCAGCTCGCCGTGCTCGGCCGTCAGGTCGGCGTCGACACGCTGCCGATCGTCGCCGGGCAGACGCCCGTGCAAATCGCCAAGCGTGCCGAGCAGGCAGCGCGTCTGCAAGGCTATGACGTCGTGATGCTCGATACGGCTGGCCGTACCCATATCGACGAAGCGCTGATGGCCGAGATGGCGGAGATCAAAGCCGCGTCCGGGCCGCACGAGATCCTGCTCGTCGCCGACAGCCTGACCGGCCAGGACGCCGTCAATCTCGCGAAAAATTTCGACGATCGCGTCGGCCTCACCGGCATCGTCCTGACGCGCACCGACGGCGACGGCCGCGGCGGCGCGGCGCTCTCGATGCGCGCCGTCACCGGCAAGCCGATCAAGCTGCTCGGCACCGGCGAGAAGATGGATGCGCTCGAGGATTTCCATCCCGCGCGCGTGGCGAACCGCATTCTCGGCATGGGCGACATCGTCTCGCTGGTCGAGAAGGCGGCCGAGACGATCGATGCCGAGAAGGCGCAGCGCATCGCCGACAGGATGCGCAAGGGCAAGTTCGATCTCGACGACCTCGCCGAGCAGCTCGCGCAGGTCGAAAAGATCGGCGGCCTCGGCGGCATCATGGGCATGCTGCCCGGCATCGCCAAGATGAAGGACCAGATCGCTTCCGCGCATCTCGACGACCGCATCATCAAGCGCCAGCGCGCCATCATCCTATCGATGACGCGGCAGGAACGACGCAACCCGGATCTCCTCAAGGCCTCGCGCAAGAAGCGCATCGCAGCGGGCTCCGGCACAAGAGTCGAGGACGTCAACAAGCTCCTGAAACAGCATCGGCAAATGGCCGATATGATGAAGGCGATGGGCGGCGCCAAGCGCGGCCCGCTCGGCAAGATGGCCTCGATGTTCGGGATGGGCGGCGGCATGCCGCAACCGAGCCCCGAGGAGCTCGCCGCGTTGCAGAAGCAGATGGGCGGCAAGCTGCCGGCGATGCCCGGCGGAGGATTGCCGCCGGCCCCGCCGCCCGGACTGCTCGGCGGCGCGCCGAAACTGCCGGGCCTTCCCGGTGGTCTTCCTGGTCTTGGCGGCAAGATCGGTGGCCTGCCGGGCCTTGGCGGTGGCGGCTTCAACCCCTTCGGGAAAAAGAAATAATGACCGAGACCGAAAATCTCGTTCTCGAGCATCTTCGGCCCGTGCGCGCCCAGCTCGACCGGGTGGAGACACGGCTCGACGACCTCACTCTCCGGCTCGGCCATATCGAACGTGCCGTCGCCGAGCATTCCGTTCAATTGGCTGAAATGAACATGCGGATGGACCGCTTTGAAGCACGCATGACTCGGATCGAGAAACGGCTCGATCTCGTCGAAACCTGACCCAAACTCAACTAAGGATAAGACCAACATGCCCCTCAAAATTCGTCTCTCCCGCGGCGGCGCGAAAAAACATCCCTTCTATCGCGTCGTCGTCGCCGATTCCCGCATGCCGCGCGATGGCCGTTTCATCGAAAAGCTCGGCACGTTCGATCCGCTGAAGGCGAAGGATGCGGCGGATCGCGTGGTGCTCGATACCGAGAAGGCGCAGGCCTGGATCGCCAAAGGCGCGCAGCCGACGGATCGCGTCGCCCGCATCCTCGACGGGCTCGGCGTCTTGACGCGCGAAGCGAAGATCAATCCGAAGCAGGGCCTGCCGAAGAAGAAGGCGCAGGAGCGTGCAGCCGCGGCTGCAGCCGCAGCCGAGAAGGCGGCAGCCGCCGAAGCGCCGGCCGCTTAAGCGGAACCTGGATTGGCTTTGCGCAAAACTTCGGCGTCGCCCGCGCCCAAGCCCACGCCTTTGCCGGGGCTCGTGCGTGTCGGGCGCTTCGGCGCCCCGCACGGCGTCAAAGGCGAGCTGCGCCTCACGTCTTTCACGCAAGCGCCGGAAGCGATCGCTACCTACAGGCCGCTCGTCGATGCGAGCGGCCTGCGCCAATTCGCTTTGACATCGTTGCGGCCGGTCAAGGGCAATCTCTTCGTCGTCCGCGTCGCCGGGATCACGAACCGAACTGAGGCCGAAGCCTTGACGCAATGCGACCTCTTCGTCACCCGCAGCACGCTTCCGGCCGCCGAAGACGAAGAGTTCTATCTCGTCGACCTGATCGGGCTGAATGCATTCAGCGCGGCAAAAATCTTGATCGGCAAGGTCACCGACGTGCTGAATTTCGGCGCCGGCGATATTTTGGAGATCATCCCGGCCGCTGGCGGCGAGACGCTGCTGATCCCGTTCACCAAGGCGAGCGTGCCGCGCATCGATCTCAGCGCCGGCGAAATCGTCATCGTGCCGCCGATCGAGATCGAGGGCGAGGGAGATGGCGAGGTTTTGGAGCCGGGCGCGGCAACGCTTCGTTAGGGGTGCGGCCCGATAGATAGCGCATGCCCGAACCGGTCCCCTCCCTCGCCTTCGCCCCGGCCGCTGCCGACCTCGCAGAAGCGGCGCAGGCCTTTCTCGCTTATCTCGGTGCCGAGCGGCGATGCTCGCCCCATACGCTCGACTCTTATGCGCGCGATCTGCGCCAATGCATCGCCTTCCTCTCGACGCATCTCGGCGTCGCGCCATCGCTCGCGACGATCGACGCCTTGAGCCCGAGCGATGTGCGCGCCTTTCTCAGCGCTCGCCGCGCTGCAAATGTCGGCAGCCGATCGCTGCTGCGTCAGATGTCGGCGCTGCGCGCCTTCATCCGCTATCTCGAGCGCAACAAGCTCGCCAAAACCGAAGCTTTTGCCGCGCTGCGCACAGCCAAAGTCGCGCGGCGCTTGCCGAAGCCGCTGCCTGCCGCCAGCGCCCGCGCGCTCGTCGATCCGCAAAGCCGCGCCGGCGATCCGCGACCCGGCTGGGTGCTCGCCCGCGACGCCGCGGTGCTCGCGCTTCTTTACGGCGCGGGCCTGCGTATATCCGAAGCGCTTGCGATCACGCGCAAGGATGCGCCGGTCGGCGGATGCGATGTCCTGACGGTCTTGGGCAAAGGCCGCAAGAGCCGCAGCGTGCCGGTGATCGCACCGGTGCAACGGCAGATCGAAGCCTATCTCGCGCTTTGCCCCTATCCATTGCCGCCGCACGGCCCGCTCTTCATCGGCGTCAAAGGCGGCCCGCTCTCGCCGCGCATCATCCAGCTCGCCATGCAACAGCTCCGCGGCGCGCTCGGCCTGCCGGAGACGGCAAGCCCGCATGCGCTGCGCCATTCCTTCGCGACACATCTCCTCGGGCGCGGCGGCGATCTGCGCACGATCCAGGAGCTTCTCGGCCACGCCTCGCTCTCGACGACGCAGATCTATACGAGCGTCGACAGCACCCGCCTTCTCGAGGCCTATCGCGCCGCCCATCCCCGCGCGCAGTAACGACCGGCGCGACGGAAGCGACTGCGAAAAGGGGTTGATAATCTGCCCCAGAACCTATAATTTTTATGGGTCCCTAAAGGTTTGTGGACCTGCTCGGATGAGCGACCCGAACGTAGTCCCGCTCAAGCTGTCGGCTCAAGCCGCGACCCGGATGATCCGAAAGATCGCGGCCAATTCCGACAATATCATCCTGATCGGGCATGCGGCAAAACGGGCGGCGCAGCGCCGCATTTCGAGGCCACTCATCGAACGGTGCGTCAGGAATGGCACGGTCACCGAAGGGCCGTTCATGAATCAACATGGGAACTGGCAGGTGAATCTCTATCGTCATGCGGTCGGAGAGGAAATCACCTGCACGGTCGCCATCGATTGGGCGACTAAAGTGCTCGTGATCACGGTGTTTTAAGGGAGACGGCTATGGCCTACCACTATAAGGAAAGCGGTCTCGACAATATCTATCTCGAGAACGGTTACCATATCCACGAGACCCCCTATGGGAGCGGTGTGTCGATCGAGGATACCGATGGGCTCCACCGCGTCATCGGCGATTGGATCATCGAAACGCCCAAGCCGATGAACGGCGCTGAACTTCGTTTTCTCCGGATAGAGATGGAGCTGACGCAGCGCGATCTCGCCGCAATCCTGGGCAGCACCGAGCAGACCCTCCGCCTATGGGAAAAGCACAGGAAGAAAGCCCTTCCCGGTCCGGCCGACCGGCTTCTGAGGATCCTTTATTCCGAGTATGTCGGCGGCAACCCGAGTATCCGAGAGCTGGTTGACCGCCTGGCAACGCTCGACCAGGTCGAGCCTGCCAAAGCGTGCCTGACGGAAACGGAAGACGGCTGGAAATTGGCGGCCTAAGGCAAGCAAAGCCTCGCGCTGAGTTCTGCGCTGGAGCAGCGGACGCGGCTTGCAAATGCTTGCGTACCATCTTCATATCGCAGCGAGCCGAGGGGCACTCTTCGGTCTGCAGCGGACCTCACGATGCGCATCTTATTTCTCTTCAGCTTCATCGCGGCGATGGCGGCAGGCGCTCCGGTTGCTTCGGCCGATCTCAAGGTCTTGACCGCCGGCGCGTTCAAGCAGGTGGTCGTCGCTCTGGCACAGCGCTTCACGGCCGAGACCGGCGATAAGGTCCTGATCGACAATGGGACTGCAGGGGCGCTGACGAAGCGGATCGAAGCGGGCGAAAGCTTCGATCTCGTCGTGCTGACACCCACTGCACTCGCGGATCTCGGCGGCAAAGGCGATATCGCCAAAGACAGCGTGGTCGCGCTTGCGAAAGTCGGCATCGGCGTCGTTGTCAAGAAAGGCGCGCCGCTGCCGGATATTTCCAGCGTCGATGCGTTGAAAGCGACGCTGCTCGCGGCAAAATCCGTCGCCTATATCGATCCCGCGGCGGGCGGCTCGAGCGGCGCCTATGTCGGCAAGCTCTTCGAGCGCCTCGGCATCGCCGATCAGATCAAGGCGAAAGCCGTGCTCGTGCCGGGCGGCCTCGTCGCGCAGGACGTGGCCGACGGCAAGGCCGAGATCGGCATCCATCAAATCAGCGAGATTTTGGCGGTGCAGGACATCACGCTCGTTGGGCCGCTTCCCGCGGCGCTTCAAAATTACACGACCTATGCGGGCGCCCTCAGTGCGCATGCGAAGGAAGCAGAGGCCGCCAAAGCATTTTTGAAGCTGCTCGCGGGACCCGATGCCGCGGCACTGCTGAAAGACAAGGGCATGGAAACGCCGAAGTAAGGCATCGCGCCAGACGAAATTCGCGCTGCGGCGCGCGGCCGACGCCGCCGACAGTCAGGGTTTATGAACGGGTTTCACATCTAGGAGCGGCGTGCCGTCGAGGCAATCTAAGCCACGTACGACGAGCGTCCCGGGCTCGATGCCGATGAGCCGCACGATCGAGGATGCGATCGGGTTCGGCCGCACCGGAGAGCGCAAGGCGAAGGTGCCTTGCTTGTCCTCGCCGCGCGGTATTTGCAGCACGAGATCGCGCCTTGCAAAATTCATCCAATACATCACCTGAAGCTCTGCATGCCGGGCAATGCCTTCGAGCGCTTGATGCCAGCGCGGCTCGATCTCGAGCCGGCAATCGGGTCCCGCGTCGCGATCGCCTTGCCGCGGACATTGCTCGCGCTCCCGCCAAGGTGTGCGAATATGTCCGATGAAATAAAGCGACGCATCGAAAGCGGCCGGCAGATCGACAGCGATCTCGCCCGGCCGGATGCCCTCGTCCGCAGTGCTCATGCGAACGGGTCGGCGCCGCCGTCAGGGATCGGCACCTCGAACGCGTTGATGGTCATCGAGATCAGCCCGTAATAGCCCAATATGCCGACGAGATCGACGAGCCCCAATGTGCCGAAATATTTTTCGGCTTCCGCATAGGTCGCGGCCGACACCTTCCGCTGCGTCAGAAGCTCGTGCGCAAAAGTATAGAGCGCCGCCTCGTCGGGCTTTGCGAAGCTCGGCGTCTCGCCGGCCTTGATCTTTTCGGCGATCTCCGGCGCGATGCCGGCCTTGATCGCGATCGGCGCATGGACGTGCCATTCGAAGCCGGCTTTCCAATAGGCGCCGGTGATGATGATCGCGAGCTCCGACAGACGCGGCTCGAGCACGGTACCGTAGCGGCAGAAGGCGCCCAGCGCCTGCGCCTTGTCGGCGAGGCCGGGAGAATTGACCCAGACCCGCAAGGGCCCCTCGACGATCCCGCGCGGACCCTTCAGAATATCGTCATAAACACGCCTTTGCTCGGCTGTGAGCTTGTCCGGAACGATATCGGGAAGGCGTGCCATAAACGTTTGTCCCATTCGGGTGGGAGGTGGGGGCGGCGAGCGGGAGGATTTTTGAGCGATGTTGAAGATATTCACGTTCTGGCGTTCGCTGGCAAGCTTTCGGGTGCGCATCGGACTGAACCTGAAGGGCCTGCCGAGCGAACAAGAGTTCGTGAGCCTCGTCGCGGGCGGGCACCATAGGCCCGAATATACCTGCATCAACCCGCAAGCCGTGCTTCCGTCGCTGATCGACGGCGAAGGCACGACGCCGCTCGTGCAGTCGCTCGCGATCCTCGAATATCTGGATGAGACGCATCCCGAGCCGGCTTTCCTGCCCCAGGACCCCCGCGGGCGCTGCCGCGTGCGCGCGCTCGCCCATATCGCGGCGGGCGATACGCATTCGCTGATCGTGCCGCGGGTGCGTGGTTATCTCGCCAAGCATTTCGGCGCCGACGAGGAAATACAGGCGGAATGGTGCAGGCACTGGTTCGCCGAAGGCCTGAAGGCGATCGAGGCGCATCTCGCACAAGAAAAGGAGACGGGCAAATTCTGCCATGGCGACACGCCCACATTGGCCGATATCTCGATGGTGAGCGCGGCGGTCGGCTACCAGCTCTTCAAGGGCACGCTCGAGGCCTATCCGACGCTTGCCGGCATCTATGGCCGCTGCATGGAGATCGAAGCCTTCGCCATCGCGCATCCGTTGAAGCAGCCCGGCGCGCCGCAGGCCGCGTGAGCCTCGATCTCGCGGCCTTCATCCGCGCCAACACGCGGCTTCTGCCGGTGCCGCTCGTGCCGGAGATTCGGCTTTATCTCGCCGATGAAGCGACAGACCTCTGGCAGAAGACCGAGGACGATCTCGGCCCACTGAACATGCCGCCGCCTTATTGGGCCTTTGCCTGGGCCGGCGGCCAAGCGCTCGCCCGCTACATCCTCGATCATAAAGAGGTGGTCGCAGGTCGCCGCGTCCTCGACTTCGCCGCCGGCTCCGGCCTCGTCGCGATCGCCGCGGCACAAGCGGGTGCGGCCTCTATCGAAACCAATGAGATCGATGCCTTCGCGCAGGTCGCCATCGGTCTCAACGCGGCCGAAAACGGCGTCCGCATCTACCGCAGCGACGAGGATCTCATCGGCTATGCCTCGGGCTCTTCCTCGGGATCTCCCTCGCGATGGGACATCGTGCTCGCCGGCGACGTGTCTTATGAACGCGACATGGCGGCGCGTGTGACCGCTTGGCTGGAGCAGCTCGCTGCCTCAGGTACCGTAGTGCTGATCGGCGATCCCGGCCGAGCCTATCTTGCACGCGACAAGCTCGAAGCGATTGCCGGCTACGACGTGCCGGTGCCACGCACGATCGAATCGGCCGATGTCAAGCGTGCGCAAGTCTGGCGGTTCGAAGCGTCTTCGGCCTCGGGATGCTCAGGCGCGATGTGATCGTTAATAATCCCTAAATGTCCGCGCGGGATCGTCGGCGCAGCGAGGGCGCCCGCTCCGACGGATTCAATTGAACATATTTGATTAACCTTAATTTGACGTTTGCATGGTCCACTTCCTCGACGCTTCCCGGAGCGATTTTTGCGGAGTGGAACAGCATGAAAGTCGCGCGTCTTGCCGTTCTCGGGGTCGCTCTCACGGCCGGCCTCGGCGCGGCCTATCTGATGAGCGGATCGAAGCCACAACAGCCGCCGGCCATGCAATCGGCCCCGGCTTTGGCGACGGATGACGTTCTCGTCGCTGCCCATGATCTTTCCTTCGGCGCAGTGCTGACACCCGCCGACATGCGCTGGCAGGCCTGGCCGCGCGACGGCGTGCCGCAAGGCGCGGTGCGCAGAAGCCAGAAGCCCAATGCGATCGAGGAGGAAAAGAACGCCATCCTACGTGGCAATGTCGCGGCGGGCGAGACCTTGCGCGAGGATCGCCTCGTGAAAGGCCCGAATTCCGGTTTCATGTCCGCCATTATCGAACCCGGCACCAGAGCGGTCGCGATCAATATCGATGCCAAAGGCTCGAC